>JGI24919J38490_100069_pt1 | contig 36749 bp, 38 predicted proteins | sample LinPFosmplate7_FD_38490 | JGI IMG/M metagenome (IMG submission 38490) | reverse complement strand
TGCAGGTCGACTCTAGAGGATCCCAGGTTTCTCCTTCTTCAAAGAACGTAAAAGATATATATCATTAAAGGCTCTGGATAAAATGCTGGAGCTAATAGCAACCATGGAGAGGCGGTTCCCGTCTTGTGTTTGTCCAAGACAGTTCACTGAGCAAAAGAAAATAATGGTACTGAAATGGATTCTTAACGACTTTGGATACAACGTAGAACGATGTTCTAAGCGAAAAACAGTATTGGCGGCAGTAGAAAAGCATGAATTATCTGTCATCTCGTATGGTCCACCCACCTAGACAACCTGTGTAGACAATAGAAGTACCCTATCTCAGGTGTGCTCTGTACCCGTGAGCGCTAAACGGCTCATTATCTGAAGCTTGGTCGCGGACCGCTCTACGCTACTCTGCGCGCTCGTCACGCCCATCGTCATCGCATCTTCCTTAGGCGCTTGCTCTCCTTTTTTTACTTGGTGATAGATGGCGCCTATCTTCTCCACTGTCGCCCCCACTTCAGCCTTATGGGAACACAATCCGCCGCCCATTTCCACCTTGGAAGTAAGTAGGCTTACCGCGAAATAGAGAAGGCACTTTCTTTTCTTCTTACATCCAGTCGTGTATCGCAATGCAAACAACCCTATTAGACTGCGCATGACTTTAGTCAGCCCTGGCTTTTGACGCTCGGCAAGTTGCTCTACCAGTATCTCCCATACCAACCAGATAGGGTCTTTCGCGTACTTGTCATCCACACCGCCTATACTTCGTCTCGCGCAATCACATGTCTGTTTTTTCTTTCTGCATAACGACTCGAACTCGATGATCCACTCAATCCAGTAGCAAGCCAGCATCGCATTTCGGGACTTCATGGATACATGATAGGCCAGTTCATTCATAGCAACTAGAAGCTCCTGAGCGTCATCCTCTTTCATGAACCTCGCGGCGTAACTCATGTCTGGGGCTTTTAGACGGCTCGACATACTCAGCATGTCAAACTCTTCTTGCTTTTTAATTTTAACCGTTTCGATGGCATGAGCTTTCCGCGAGAAGCATATGGTGGATACTATCTCCGCCAGCAGCCTGCGCGTGGGGGCGTTGTTGCGCATCTCCAGCTCTTGTCCAATGAAACCGCCTCTAACGAGGTCCTTGAAAGCGGACAGCCGTATCTCCAGGTAAGGAAATATCAACGCATTCGCACTATGGACGTACTTGGCGGCGAAAGCAATGATGGTGTCCCACAAGTCGGCCAACTGGCCCGCGCATACAAGCTCGGCGCTCCAATAACATGCTGGCTCAACGCGACCCTCTTTCATGGCTGCCGTAAACTCCTTAAGGACGGCTGTCTTCTTGTAGCCGGTGAACGATACTCCTTTGAAGGCGTCCTGTCTCCTGACATCTGTTATTAACGAAGATACATCGCACATAGAGAACTGTCGCACAAAAAATATCGCGACAATACATACGCAGACATGTTGGACGGGCTCGCGAAAACCATAACTAAAATGACGCCCTGGAGCAAAGTTATCGCCATCTTGCTGGTGCTGCTTATCCTCATTCTCCTGTATAACTCGGCCGCGCCCGTGACCCATCGCGAAGGCTTCGTCCAGAACACCGACTTTGTTGTCAAACGGGGGCCGGAGGCCCTAGATGAGTTCTATGTCAACATCTATGACGATCTACTCTTTAGTCAGGCGAAAAACGACTATGAGATTGGTCAGATTATCAACTCGGCAGGCCCCACAAGCGAGAGCATCATACTCGATGTGGGATCGGGCACGGGTCATCACGTCGGCGCTCTCCAGAAGAAGGGTTTTAACGCCCGCGGCGTCGACCTGTCTCCTGTCATGGTGGCGAAGGCATCAGAGAACTATCCGGACGTGGAGTTTAAAAGTGGGAATGTACTGGACACTATGCTATATCCGGCACAGTCCTTCACGCATGTCTTGTGTCTCTACTTCACGATCTATCAGATCGAAGACAAAAAGCGGTTCTTGCAAAACGCCTACAACTGGCTCATGCCGGGCGGTATGCTCGTGCTTCATCTAGTAGATCGCACGATGTTTGACCCCATTGTTCCCGCGGCGGCGTCGCTCATGGCGGTTTCACCCCAAAAGTATGCTGACAAGAGAATAACCGAGAGCACTGTGGTGTTCGACAACATGCGATACAAGGCGTCGTTTGTCGACGATTTCGCCAATGACACGGCCATCTTCCAGGAGACGTTCCAGAATAAAGACGGTGAAAGCGCTGGCGCTACCGGAAAGGCCAGACAGAACGAGCATGTTCTGTACATGCCGACGCAAAAGTCTATTATCAACGCTGCAAAAGATGTTGGCTTCATCATGATAGGAAAGGCTGATCTGCTCCCGGCAGGCTACGAATACCAGTACCTCTACATGTTGCAGAAACCCGAATAGGTGAGCTGAGGTGAGGTGAGGTGAGGTGAGTTGTAGTGTTGTCTTTTTCTTGCTTTCAACATTTAATAACAATCATACTGTCTAGGCATGATTGTTTATTTCATCGCATTGATGCTTTCTTTGTTTGTGATGTTTAAGCTATGGTTCAGACTACGCTATCCCTTCTGGTCTCGTCAGCCGGTTTTCCATCTGCATAACTTGTGGTGGTGGATAAGGCCTGCAGGAACCATAAGCAAATCGCCGCCGACGCTCGATCGCTTCGTTAAGCTTGTCGAAATATCGAATTACAAGTTTACGGAGCTGCCGGGTAGCCTTATGCATCGTCATGTGGCATTCATCCGGAACTTTTACATGAACACCCATGATTGCCAGTATCATCCATCCATGTCAAACTATGCACCCTATTTCCAGGGGCATTCGTTCCCTTGTTTCGTCTCCCAATACACTCAACCACATCGGCTATATGGCGGTGCGCGTGGCGGTGCGCATGGTGGCGGTGCGCGTGGCGGTGCGCATGGCGGTGCGCATGGCGGTGCCAGTAGCGTCTGTATACTAGATGAGATCATGGGCATCATGACGACCCGCCCCATTTTCATGTGCATGGCCGGCCGTAGAAGACCGGTTTACTATGTGGACTATCTCTGCGTGCACTCTAGGCATCGGGGGAAAGATATAGCGACATCGTTAATCCATACACACCACTACCATCAACGCCGCAAGGAGCCGAAGGTGCACGTTTCTCTTTTCAAACGCGAGGGAACACTTATGAAGACCGTGCCACTATGCACCTTCCCGACTTGTACTCTTAGTGCGAACACGATCAGCTATATCGCCCATGACTTGGGCAAGAAAACCGACCTGCGTCGCGGATTGACGGCAACCATTCTTGACGAAGACAAGGCATATATTTTGGAAGATGCTATAGGAACGATGTGTCGAAAGGATGGGTGCACTATCGTCGCAGGGCCTCAGAACATGCGCCGACTGCTCTCGACAGGGAACATCCACGCGGTGCTTGTGACGATCCATAACGAACGCATGGCATTATTCTTTTTCAGAGATCAAACGTGCACATTCGGGGGGCGAAAGACCGCTGCGCTCATCGGGACCATTTGTTTGTCTCCCGACGCCGGTCCACTGGACTTCGCAGCGGCTGCAGCGACGGCCTCAAGGAAGATTATGGCTAAGTGGAAGTACGGGGTTCTCTGCGTGGAGATGCTTGGAGATACGTGCTCATGGTACGCCGGATGGGAGGCCAGTAAGTCCTTTGAGGAGATGCTCCCGCGGAGCCCTACCGGGTACTACCTTTACAACTTTGCCGCTCGCCCTTTGGACGCCAAAGATGTTACAATTGTTATATAAAGATCACCGTGTCGGACGGACTTACCGGACGGACTTACCGAATGTATTTGCCAGCTCGAGCGAACGAGTCCACCACAAAGATGGTAAACACACCTAGGAAACAGTACAGTATGAGCTCCTCATTGACGCTTCCGGCACGCACATCCTGTTGCTCCTCTAGCATGTGGATGATCTGGTTTAGCTTTCTCAGTAGCTCGTTTGACCCGCCGCCGGCGACACTACCAGAAGCATTACCACTACCAGAAGCATTACCACTACCAGAAGCATTACCACTACCATAAGCATTACCACTACCAGCAGCATCCGCGTACATGGGCACAAGTCTCTTATAATAGTCCTGCGCGTAGCCCGACGGAAGGTTCTGAAAGCCCTCGACCGTGAGGGCGGCGTCGTTTGTGTTGCCCGGCGCAGGTTGAACGTTAGCGGTCGCAGATGGGGGTCTTGTCACACCGATGTTGGTGTCAAGTGGCGGCGCTTCCAGAGCGCGAGGATTGCACGAAGCCCCGCTAATCGGATGAGTGGGAGGCCTAAAGTCTGCCAAACCGGCGCCGGCGTCTTCCGCCATGCTCGGCCGCGCGGGCTGCTGCTGTTGCACGGGCTGCTGCTGTTGCACGGGCGCCTGCACGCCCCCTGATAGCGCTCCACTAAGTGCTTGCATGTTCTGTCTCGATGCTCTTTTATGGCGAAAGTTTGTCGTCTTAGTATCATCTTCACTAGGTACTGTAGCCGCAGTTAAGAGCAAAGACATTCTTACTACAGAACGAGATTATTTTTTAGCAATCGCACAATGCGCAATTTTTATCGCCTATATACATACGGAATGAGCGAGCTTCTAGATTTCGGAGTTGTTTTGGGTGTCTTACTAGCATATCACTACAGACCCAGCTTTATCTATGGGCTAGGATCATCTATGTGGGGTCGCTCACTATTGATACTTACCGTTGCGGCCGTCGCGTGCAGAGACCTGTTGGCTGGGCTTGCAATGGCCTTCCTCTGTGCAAGCGTTTTAGCCAACGTTCGCGAGGGGTTCGAGGGGTCGGTTGACGACGAAGGACGGCTCGAGCATTCGCGTGATTGGAATGCTAAAACCGGGTACGGCCCTACCGATTCCGCGTCGGACGTACTAGTCCGACCGGTCTGCTGTAGTAAGACTGTGACAGAGGACTGCACTAACTGCGACGCGACCGACCTGCCTAGCGGAATGGCATGCAATGACGATGGCCAGTGCTACAGTGGAACGTGTTCGTCCACTCTTTTCAAATGCACCTCAAGCGGCAGCCCGTCGAGTGCACCAAGCGGCAGCCCGCCGAGTGCACCGAGTGCGCCAAGTGCGCCGAGTGGCAGCCCGTCGAGTGCACCGAGTGCACCAAGCGGCAGCCCGTCGAGTGGTCCAGCGCCGCCTGCTAGGCCTCCTTCGAACATTAAGGACGAGGCATCTTTCCGTGCCGCATACTGTCGAAAGGACGAGGCGCTGGTCGATCCCAAGGGAAAGATGATATGTCTTGGAGATATTGAGCAGTCTTTCCCCTATGTAACCTTCCCGGAAGGAGGCATTTGCGATCCTTGCCGGAAGTCGTGTAAGTTCAGTGTTACAGATCGTCTTTCCATTGACGAAGCCTTGCGGCCCACCAGCACAGGAACCACAGCTTCGTCCAAGAAAGCCAATGCGGCTCCCGATGGGGCTGTGGCGACCGCCGCCACTGCCGTGCCCGGTGCGCCTCCGACATCACCACCGTCCGGGGTGCGGACCCAGGTCCCATCGGGTGGTCCGCCTCCTGTGGGCGTGGCCCCCGCCGGCGATCCTCCGGGCGCGTAACTATCTTACCATAGAGTATACTTATGGCCTCCTATAAGTACGCTCCGTATGTCATTAGTGCAATCGTTCTTATAGTGATTACCCCGCTACTGATCGCAATGCTGCAACCGCAGCCAACCGTCGAGGGTTTCGCTACCTTAGTATCGCTTAAACGTCGTACGTGGCGAACTGTTAGACAAGCGCTTAGACGAAACATTCTATTCGCGAAGGACACGGCTAAGCGACTTCTTAAGAGAATAGGTGTGTAATTTTTTGTCGCCTAAGTATAGTCATGATGCTACTCGAGAACCTTCAACGTGGGCTGTTCTCTCTCAACAACAGTAAGTTCATTGCCGGCGTCATCATGATACTCGTCAACATAGGCGGCCGCTATGTCGACCTCCGCTTCAGCCAGTCACAGGAGGCGTTCATGCGCGGATCGTTCGCTAGAGAGCTCTTTATATTCGCGGTTGCGTGGATGAGCACAAAGGACCTCGTTACCTCCATCCTTCTGACGGCGGCGTTCATGATTTTAGCGAACTACTTGTTCAACGAACAGAGCAGTCTGTGTGTGCTCCCCGCGCGCTACAAAAACCTCGACAAAGTGCTGGACGCGAATAAGGATGGCATCGTGAGCAGCGGCGAGATCGCGAAGGCTCACGCGACTCTTGCCAAAGCGGACAAGCAAGACAAACGCAACAAACAAGTTCAAGCACTCAACTATCTTGCATCCACCGCTATGTAGTTGAAAAATATCTATATGTATATTAGGATAACAGACCACTCATGGCTCTACTTAATATACATGTCAAGCTAGAAGGTGAGGCCGAAGATAGCTTCAAATACTCCCCTTACATGAGTAGGATTTCGTATGGGCTGGGGTCGACGTCCCCTTTATATTTCCTTCCATGGGTGAAGATAACGCGAGATAATCTCGTCGCCCTTGCCAAAAAGCTTGGGCTCAACTCTGACGATAACTACTCACTTGCCCGCATGTTTCTGGTTCCAAAGTACCTGGCGAAGATGCTTGATACCTTCCCGCGGCCCGTCACGTCAAACGCCGAGGAGAAAAGGTCGGTAATCGTATCCAACATACGAACTTTGCTGTCTCTAGTTTTCCCGGCTGGTGCGCCCCTCTATGTTAAGAACCGCATATTCACGATCGAAAGCCAAACGTGGAACGGTGAGTATAAGGAGAAAGACCGCAGAACCCCGGCGTCGCGCCGGAAAACTTCAGCTTCGTCGAAGACTTCAGCTTCGTCGAAAACGTCGTCGAAGACGCGAAAGGTTTCTTTTAAGTTACCACCCTCATCGTCAGCGGCGACTTCATCGTCAGCGGCGAGTTCATCGTCAACGGCGACTTCATCGTCAACGGCGACGCGATCGCGCACTAAGAAGGGGGGCGCTGGAGGGGCGGAGGGTGTACCGTTTATTTATGACATAGATGTCACACTGTCCGTAACGCTTGGCCGAAGACCCGCGACATTCACTCGCCGATTGCGGGTCTCGTGTCAAACGAGACGGAAGGCGCTTCGCAAGGCAATCAAAGATGTCTTCCCCTCGTTCGATATAGGACCTGGAAAACAGATGGCGAAATCTCGCCCGTCTAATGTCCCAGTTATGTATTCGTCCACCGGATACAACCTTCGCATGCCCTATACTCGTCAAAGCCCTTCGGACTACCATTCATCTTACCCTTTCGGCTATTCCAGCCCAACGCACTACGGCAGCAGCAGCAGCAGCAGCAGCAGCCCTTACACGCACAGCCCTTACACGCATAGCCCTTACACGCATAGCCCTTACACGCACAGCCCTTACACGAGTTTCCATCCGCCGTCTTACCCACAAACGCCACGCAGCACTCTCGCTGAGCGCGCCAGACACGCCGGCGTTACTACTTGGTCCCGTTGAGCGACGCGAATATTCTAGATGAGTTCATCACTCATCTAAAATAGCTGGTCTAGATTGTAACACGGGAATGGATGAGAGCGACATCATCACGATAGACAAGAAGAGCGGGATCGTACTAGGCAAGGCCAAGTCGACCGGGGCGTTCTACATCTGGTTCGAGCTGTCGAATCCTAGCGTGGAGTTGCCCGGTATAGTCGACACAGCGATGTTTGACATGGTCGCAGGACTTAACCCCGATATTCTTGAACGCGTGGAGACATTGAACAAGACATCGGCCGATAGCTTCGATACACTGTATGTTCTTAAGAGATTTGGCGCGGAGCTGGGTATCCCTCAAAAATACATGTACATACGCACGACCGTTAACAGACAGCCTGGGAAGATAACGATATCGGGACGAAGCGACTGGTGCCCCGTCACCCTTCCGGCTGGAGCATCGCCGATCCATGATTGCGTCTCCGAGATGGTGTTCTCATGGGCCGATCCACACAAGGTGCAAGTTTCATACATGTTTAAGGCCACGGTCCACGAGCGGCTCCCGATCTACATGGAGAATATAATGGGTCTTCTTACCAAGAAAATGTTCCTGCGTGTTAAAACATTTATAGAAAATATGTGACGGTACTACAGTGTGAGCCGGATATGAACATCGTGTGGAAGCATCTAGGGTTCGTGATATCCTCGATAGTTACATTAACCCTCGAGAGCGTGAAGTATCTTGTAACGCGCGATCAGTTGGCACTTGTTACCAACTTGGCAAACGGTCTTCTCTGTCGGAACATCTTCTATGTCAAGTTCCTTCAAGCGATATCGTCCGATTGCCAGCTGTTAGACGCGCCCTCATTAGAATACCTTTCACAGTACGCTGATAATGTGGCTCATGAGCCCGAGGAGGTGGATAATGTAACGCTCAAGAAACTTACCGACAATGGCGTGCGTGTCAAAAGCGAAGGTGATGAGTATCTCGTCGCCAATGCAGGGATGGTGTCACTCGTGTATCGAGGTGAAGTAACGGTTGACAATAAGTCTGTCGATGTCGCGGTTAAGGTCATGCGAAATGGCATTCGCTCCAAGCTGGAGGTTGCTCTGGAGGAGATCGAGGCGCTTGTTCACGTTCTCTCTTATTTCCCTTCTCTAAGAGCATTGAATATTGACGCCATGTTCACAGAGAATAAAACCGGGTTGCTCGAGCAACTTGACTTTGTAAAGGAAACTGAGAATATCAACGTGCTGCACGACATGAACAAGCGCATAGACTATGTGGCCGTGCCGTGCACGTATCCTGCGTTTTCGAAGGGATGTGAAGACAGCGCCATCATAATGGACTATTTGACGGGAAGGAAGCTCGCTGACTTAGATCCCGAAGACAAAGCACCATACAGCGCGTGCCTTGCCAAGTTTGATATTAAATGCTTGCTGTTTGACGGCACATACCATGGGGACTTCCACCAAGGTAACATCCTGTTCATGGGCGACAGACACTCTCCATGTATTGGTGTCATCGATATGGGCGTAATATGCACACTAACTCGAGAAGAGCAAAACGACTTCTTCCAGTTCTTTCACGCATTGTTAAAAAGAGATTACGACGCCGCGGCCAGTTCCATTCTTCGAACGTCGGCTGAGCCACGCGACCGCGTAGAGACGATCATCGCCACTGATTCCCACACGGTTGTCTCTAAACTGGCGGACATGCTGAAGACGGTGGTGGAAGAGTTCGGAGGATGCGGTGTGACTGACATCAACGGTCTCAACAACGTGTTGCGCGAGCACGGGTTACGTTTGACAAAGCTCTTCTGTAAGGTACAGCTGTCGCTCGCGCTCGCCGAAGGTGTCCATCGAGGTCTGGAGACAGAGAGAAACTTCATTGAAGAGCTTGACGCGGCTTGTCGTAACATGTTTCCCACAGGACTAGCCTAAAATTGATACGTAAGTGCGTATATCATTGTTTATAGAGCCATGATATACATTCTCGTCGACGGCAGCTACTACTGCTTCTACCGTTACTATGCACTTCATCAGTGGTGGAATAACGCGCATCGCGACGAACCACTCGAGAACCCGATTGGTCAACCGGACTTCGTAGAGAGATACAGGTCTGCTTTCGTCAACAAACTAAAAGAGCTGAAGAAGAAGGTCGCAAAACTCCACGGGAAGAGCGAAACGGTCGCGATGTGGGTGAGCAAGGACTGCCCGCGCGCCACGATATGGCGAATGAAACTGTTCCCCGGATACAAAAAGAACCGGGAGCGCGACGACGTCTTTGAGGGTGGTCCATTCTTCGCCATGGCGTACGACGGACTGTTCACCGACGGAGGTTGTGAACAGCTGTTAAAGGCCCCGTCGCTCGAGGCCGATGACTGTGTGGCCGTCGCCACACGACTTATCCTAGACAAATCGCCCGACAACAAAGTCGTAATCGTAGCGAGCGACATGGACTACCTACAACTCGCCAGTGACCGCGTCTCTATCATGGACCTAAAATACAAGCTACTCACCGATAGTCCCAAGTGTTACGGCGACCCCCAGAAAGACCTGTTTTGCAAAATCATGGCGGGGGATACGAGCGACTGTATCCCCGGCATCTTCCCAAAGTGCGGTCCGAAGACAGCCGCCAAATGCTATGACGATCCAGACTACAGAGCTAAATGCATGGCCAAGCACCCAGGCGCCGCCGATCAATTTGCCTTGAACAGCACACTTATCGACATGAGAATGATCCCCACCGAGCTGCAGGAGCCCGTCATTCTACGGGTAAGGGACGCACTCTAGCCTCATCTACCAGAGTATCTTGTCTGCGTAAAAGCCCGGGCTACCCTTCACATGGCGGTTTTTCTCATGACGCATCTTATATCTGCGACGCCGTTCAGCGTCCCCGTGCTGGAGATAATCAGAATAACGAACGTCGCCAATACTAGCAATCTTATCCCCCTCCTTGTCAAACACATCCAGCTTCTTATACTTACGTGTCGAATAAGCCACACGCACCCCATGTCTACCCGCCTTCCTCTTGGCGTACTCAAGCTGTTCCCGGTTCAATTGCGGCATCGTATTGACCTATGTCAAGATTATTTTACACCACTGGGTGGGCGAATTGCCTACAGTATGTAGACCGCATAGTAAAAGCACATACCCGCAATACCCTTCATTGTGTAGGAGAGCCAAAAAATGAAAAAATATCACTTTTTAAAGGGTGGTGAGAATATCAAAACTAGACATAGAAAAAGCATGTCTAGTTTTTGTTTGACCGATCACTTATAAAAACGCAGTTTTTTGCAAAAGTGACTTCAGAGCATAATGGTCTCATTTTCGGATTTTGCGCGAACAGGTTGAGACCATGACTGAAAAAACGGCACCGAAAAAAGGGCACCACCCCATGATAAAATGTCTCACTATGTCAAGTGGCCAATGGAAACTTTAGGAAACACCGAGGTAACGAAAAGTAAGAGCAAAAAATATGCATGCGAGGCTTGTGACTATATTACGTCACAAAAGGCAAACTATACAAAACACTTGTCAACTGGTAAACACAACAAGATTACGATGACTACGGGGTGTAGTCACAAATGTGTCTGTGGCAAGTTGTACAGTAATCGACAAAACCTATATCGTCACAGAAAAACGTGCGATGTAGTGAATAACCCCACTGCAAAAGTAACCGAAGTAACGAATTGTTTCCAAATGTTTCCTGAGGATCACAACAGACATGAATGCGCTTGTGGATCCACCTACAGTACGAGGAGCGGGCTCTGGAAGCATAAGAGAGCATGCCTACATGGTGTAGGGGAGGCGGAGAACGTAGTGCTGCCGACGGTCGACAACACCGAGGTGCTGGAGGTGTTGGACTTGTTGCAGTCGAAGATGGATAGGGCGGAGGAGGAGAGGAGAAGGGCGGAGGAGAAGATGGACCGGGCGGAGGAGAAGATGGATCGGGCAGAGGAGAAGTTGGATCGTGCGCACGAGTCTAACGAGCTATTGAAGGAGGAGATGAAGCAGATCAAGTCCGGGGTGCTTACTGCTGTTGCGGAGCCCAAGGTGGTCAACAACTACAACAACATCAACTTATTTCTGAATGAAAGGTGCGGGAACGCGATACCTATACAGGACTTTGTAAAGGACTTGGTGATTGGTGTGGAAGATGTAGATTATGCCCTCCAGAATGGGAAAGCGAGCGGCATTGCAAACATCATAGAGAGACGCGTCGAGGAGCTGGGCGTGTATAGTAGGCCGCTCCACTGCACGGATGTCAAACGGGCAACAATGTATGTGAAGGGTGCGGAAGGGTGGGATAAAGAAAAAGGTGAAATGACTAAGTTGATCCAGGATGTAAACCACGCGCAGGTGAAGGGAATAAAAATATGGGAGGCAGCGCACCCGCGGTGCTTCGATACTGGACATGACAGGGAGAAGGATCAGTGGTTTAAGATAGTGAAGTGCCTGACGAACAATATTGAAGGGGTTGGAACGCGAAAGATATCGAAGAGATGCTACGAGGTAAGTAAGATAAACCAGGAGGACATGGTTTGATATACGTTTCAACACCAGAAGGTCGTGGTGTTTCGATGGCCCAACTTGGCATTTGCCAGCGTTTCTACCACGCAGACGCGGTGCGTGATTTTGTTAAGCTGCGATGCACTGACTTCTTTGGTAGCGAGATGCAGCAGCAATGTCTTCTCGATGTCGACGAGTTCGGCGTCAAGGTTATCCATCTTTTGTAATGGTATGGATGTGCGTATTCCATATCATTTTTTCTTTAAATCCGCGTTACATCAACTATAGGTCGAGCGCCACAGAGTTTTTTTCGCTTTTGGGCTTCCTCCCTCGGGTAGGCTTGGGCAGTTGTTTGCTCGACATCTCCTTCAGTTCCTTCAAACTGATTGTGCTGCTGCCTTGGTCGGCGGGCTTCTGGAGGTCCACGGTCTTTGTTCTCATACGAGACAGAATGTTCGATATGTCGCTGGGGCCCTTCATCTCGGCGCGCGCCTGGTGGGCGGCGGCGGGGGTGGGTTGACGCATGGTCCTCTCGGGTTCATTCGGGTTGCCGAAGTTGTCGCGCATGTCGATGCCTGCCGAAGGCATCTTGCCGCGAGCCATGTCGATGTCTGGTCTGGCTGTTGGTGGCGGCGGCGCTTGACCCGGACCACTGCCCATCACACCGTTCATGAAGCCGCCGAAACCCGGGTTAGACTGCCCCATAGTGTTCACGGCCGCCTGGGTGAACTGTTGCATGAGGTCGGGGTTCTGTCGCATTATGTCGTCCATCCCCGGCATTGAGGACTTGAACATCGTGTTTGTCATGTGCAACATGATGGCAGAACCTCCCAACTGAAAGAGTAACTTGATCTCTGGCGCCATCTTCGCCTTAGAGTGGTATTTCTCGTGGAGCTCGGCGAAGATTTCATCGTAATCGTTGATGTTCTCGTGGACCTGCTCTGCCCACCCTTCTAGCTTCACGTCAAACGGATCGAACTTCCCGTTCAAATACTCCAACCCGGTCACGGCGGCCATCAACATCTTCCCTTGGAACTTCACACTGTTCGTTCTTTCCTTCTCTGACACTGCGGTCTCATATTCACCAATCATCTCGTCCAGCGAGGACTCCATCGTGTAGTGCTTCGTTAGTTTCCCACCTTTCTTCTCAATCGCCTCGAGCCTCTTCAGATAGGTAAACTTCTCCTTCAGAACCTCCTCCTTTGTTTTTGGGACCTCTGAAGGTATGAGCGTCTCGGCGGCACCGTGGGTGGTATTGCTTCCAAGCCATCCAGCCGGCTCGACCGGTGTGTTAGCAGTGGCGGCGCCCAACCTGACCGGCTCGCGAGCACCGTCATCGTCATTTAATATCGTGTTCTCCGGACCCGCTTTTGTGACAGAGAAAAGGGAGCTTCTAGGTTCCTCTCTCAGCACGGTGGGAGGTGCGTCCGTGAGTTCGTTTAGCTCGGCCTCGATCTCCTCAATGCCGCTAACTTCGGGTGTGTTGCGCCCTTCCCCCGTCTGCTTACTGCGCTGTCGGTCGTTCATGAGGAGCTCGAGCCCGCCTCCACTACTCAATCCCGCCAACTTCGGGTGTACGTGCCGCGGGATGGAAATATCGCAAGCAGAGTCGTCGATCTGGTCCATCTCGATAATCAAGTCATCCGACATTATGTTGTCACTACAATTAAAACTTCTAAATATTACGCCTTAATGGTTAGGATTGCGCGTACCAAACGAGTTGCAGCAAGCTATCGGCAAGATCGTCTTTCTTCCGGCTGCTTTCGAATACGGCCAACGTGACCGTGTCTCCCCGAAGGGCGAGCCAGCTTCTGACGATGGCTACACCTCTCTTCTTTCGTCCCGCATAAGTCGTTGTGTCAAACGATTGACACTTGCTACTCAACTGCTCGGGAACGGATACCTTCAGTTTGTTCGACGATGATATGGTTAGAATAGTGGCGGCAGGGTGTCTGAGGATAAAGTACTGATAGATCATGCCTTGGATGGTTCGCATGCGCGTGGCTATGGTCCCTATCTGGTTCTCGACCAGTACGACGTCGACGGCGCCGCCCATCAAGAGAGTGTCAAGTTGTGTAGCCATCTGACGGCCTATATCTATCATGTCCATTTGAGCGGCTTTCGGCGGCCTGACAGGTACAAGACATGTTTCGTTGATCCGTTGTTCTAGCAAGTCGCAGATGGCTTGCTTTCCCTTATGTTCCAACAGTGCGTCGCTAAGTCCGAGTTCGGTAGCGATCTCCCTCAATCTCTTGAGCTTGATGCGAATGAGGTTGTTTGCGCACCCTTGGGGTAGCTTCGCACCGCCCCCTTTCTTCCCATGCCGCCCACATAGAGGTGTGTTGTTCAGGTGGAATGTTGCCTTTTTTTCACACTCGGAACATTTGAGGGGTGAGTAGCCGGTCAGGTCGATCACGCCCCATTGTACGATATCCCAAGCGTGATCAGCATTTACCATGGCCGCGCAGTAAGCAAGGTTTTTGATACCTACGTCGAAACTAATGACACGTTTTCCATCGTGTGACATAGTAGTACTATATGCATAGTGGCTTATAATACAACTTTATGTGGGTAACGCCCTGAATGTTCTAGTTTGGGTTCGGGTATCCCTGCTTCAGGTATTGGTCCTGGGAGAGGACCGGAGCTGTCAATCGGCACTCGAGCTGGTATGATGACAAGTATGCATTCTTCAGATCGCTGGTCTGGTAGCCGAACGGTTGGGTGCTTTCCGCGCATGACTTGTAGAGGAAAGGGGTTCCAGACTGCGGCTGATTAGTGCCGTACCGCGCCGGGCACGCGCAGCACTGGTTACAGGCCCCAAGCTGGTTCTCAAGGATGATGCTATCCGCGTTCTTCGTCAGATATTGACGGTATTGCCAGTTTGTCTTAATGCCCTCCTCTTTCCGGATGTTGTTATTGATCGCCGCGCCCGGCTGCCAGTCGGCGTAATTGCGACCGTCGGACATCAGTGGCGGGAAGCCAAAATGAATATTATTTGATCCGGACTGACACGTGCCCCAGCTCATGATATATAGGGCTCAGAAAAAAGAAATGGTCTAATGCGCGCCATCATCGTCCACGGCGCCATCATCGTCCACGGCGGCATCATCGGCCACGGCGGCATCATCGTCCACGGCGCCATCATCGTCCACGGCGGCGTCTTCGACACCGGCACCTTCAATGGTCTCCGTTTTGTCGACGGCGACCTCGCCTATCAGAAGGGATATCAGTGCGGGTTTTCTCAGCTTTTTGCCTTGTTCCATGTTCTCTACGAGACCCATCTTCAGAGCCAACACGCGGAGAGGATCGACCTTCATCTTGTGGTAGTCTGGCGAATCCTCTACAACAGCCGGCTCGACGTCGGGCAACACGTCTGCTTGCAATATTCCACTGAGTTCGATAACTCGCGTTTCGAGATCAGTGGTGGGCTGGGTACTGCTGACGTCGGACATGTCACTCACGATACTGTCTGACACGGAGTCGGTTTCGTACTCGCTGCCTAAATCACTTTCGCTGTTTGACCCGTCCTCCGAGACGAGGATGCGCTCTTTCGGTCCCTCCGACGGCGCCACCACCGTCGCAGAGTTGAGGTTTGTTTGTGGCGGCACCATGTTCTGTGGAAGCGCGCGCGCAACCATATGTTGTTGCTGCTGTTGCTGCTGTTGCTGCTGCTGCTGCTGTTGCTGCTGCTGCGCTATGAAAGTGCGCAGCACCCTTGCTTGCTCCACATGGGACCTTTCGAGGTCGGAGATGCGGGCGCGCATATAGATAAATATCGCGCCTCCTACGATGAGAGCGGCGGCAATACTGATGACGAAAGGCGCAGCGTCAAAGCCGAGGATGCCCATTAATAGTAATTGCGCTCAAAAACTAAAACACAATAGAACGTATTAGGCGCTGGGCGTCGACTGTTACTTCTTCTGGGTAGTCGAGGTCGCGTAATACCTTAATGCCGCCCCTATGCGATGAAATGCCGTCCCTTTTCCTAAAGGAGTATGTAAAGTCGATCGGATGTGACGGGTCCTTGGCCCCGTCGTACACGGGGATGCATTCCATATGAATGTTCTCGATGTTCGATTGTTTGGACAGCGTTTTGCACAATCGTGTATAGTGTGTGGTGAGGGCAAAGTTGACGTTTCGCTTTCTCCCCAGGTGACGAAGAAAGGCCGTTCCGCACGCTGTTGCCTCATACGGGTTTGTCCCCGAGTAGAGCTCATCGAACACGCACAGGTGTTTGCCTGACTTGTCTTTCTCGATGTCGCGCAGCATCTCGGCGCACCGTCGTGCTTCGGCTTGGAATAAGCTGTCGCGGCCGGCCGTGTCAGGAATGTTGAGGTAGCAGTGGTACTGGCTGTATGGCGAAATCGATGCCTTGCTGAAACAACCAGCCCCGACTTGCTGGCACAGTATGGTGTTTGACAGTATAGTCTTTAGAAGAGTGGTTTTGCCGGACGCATTTGGCCCGGTGATGATCTGGTGCTTCTTTAGGGAGAAGGAGTTCGGGACGGCGTCTGACGACGGACCGGTAAGCATGGGGGGGTAGACTGCGTCTTTCATCGACGTGCGCTTTCCGAACGAGAACGTGTTGATCTGGCCTTTGTCCAGTCGCGACTGGACGCCCTGCATGGTTTTCATGTAGGAATACAACGAAAAGGATCGCTCTACGAGTCTGTTGACGTCTTCGTCCTTCCGTAGCTTGTAGAACGTGCTCATTACTGTTCCAATTTGGCCCAGCGCGCCAGGTCGGAGAGAGTGTGGCTTAATATGAGACAGCTTCTCGGTAAGGTGACGCGCATCCTCCACTTCTTCGGCAACCATTTCGTCAAACATTGCGTAGGCACCATGCCCCGCCATTTTTTCACGAAGGCGTGACATGTACTGTGTGTACGATGCGAGATGCTTTCTTATGACAGCTAACGTTTCGTGTATCGCGAACATGTTTCTCTGAAACCGCACGCATGCGCATACGTTCTGATATATCTGGAATACGTAGAACATAGCGGATATTATAAGATATACCCTTTTGTCCCAACCCCCTCCTCCAAACTCCCCAAAAAGCCTGCCAAACGCATGATGCTTAACGACGGCTTTTAGAGACGATGCATATGTGGCGAATGAGATGTCTACGCCGCGATATTTCAGCAGAAAAAAAGGCACCACAAGTAAAACCAGCGGAAGCGCAAGAGACAGTATGGGCGAGGTCATATGGTACATGGACGCCGCTTGCATGGCCTGGGGTAGACGGTTCATGGGCTGTGCCCAGCCCCACTCGACATACTGGTACTTTTCTAGAAAGTTCGGCTCTGCCATTAGTTCTTGCCATCGGACGTAAGCTTCGCGGGAGTTATCGACCTCTTCTTTCTCCAATTCGAATGCCTTTTTCTTGAGCAACGATTGGGTTTGAGAGAGAAACGACACGTCCCATGTGTAGAGTGTGGCCATGTGTCTGGACATGGCCTGGTCGGCCACATGATCTAAACCCCACAAATCGTTCCATAGGGAGCCACTGCCGGAGCAGTCTTTATAAGAATGCAGCTCCAAATCGTCTATGAGCTCGTCCGAGAGGGAACCTGTTTTCTTTTTCACGAAGTCTATGGGGATCGTATCTCCAAGTGACATACGATCCGCTAAGTTAAAACTATATAGCATTCAACGCGTGTAGAGATGCTATATAGAGACCCATGGCTCGGACGAACCTACGCCTTAACGAACGCTGCTGGAAGCTCTGATATGTGAGTGTCGTAGTGTGACTCAATATCTTTCATCTTCCGTGTGTCGCGGCGGGTAATGAAGCTGATACCGACACCTTTCCGCCCCCAACGTCCACTACGCCCAATGCGGTGGAGGTACGTGTTGATGTCCTTAGGAATATCAAAGTTGATCACCGTGCTCACCTGCTGGATGTCGATGCCGCGCGCCGTGACGTTGCTTGAAATGAGCACGCGGTGCTTCCCAGACTTGAACTCATTGTAACTTTGCGTCCGAGCATCCCTGTCCATGCTCGAATGAATACAGCAGACCGGAAACCCGTCGCGCGTGAGCGCGTCATTTAGATCGCTCACGCGTCTGACACTGTTGCAGTAAATAATAGACTGCGACATCGACAGCGTCGCAAAAAGGTCCTTGAGCGTCTGGTATTTGTCACCGTCGTCGTCGAGCGCCACATAATACTGGGCGATACCCTCGAGCGTCAACATCTCGGCCTTCACGAGGATTTTCACGGGGTCTCTCATGAACTTTTCCGCAAGAGAATGGAGCTCCGGGGGCATCGTGGCACTGAAGAGTCCTACCTGCACTTTAGTATTGATGTACTGGAAAACATTATACACCTGCTCCTTGAAACCATGGGACAACAGATCGTCGGCCTCGTCGAGGATCATCAGCTTGATCGAATGTCCATTCAGTGCGGAACGACGGAACATATCATGCACACGGCCAGGACACCCGACTACGATGTGTGGCGGATTGCGACGGAGCTTACTAACGTCGTCATCGATTGACGTCCCTCCCACTAGCAACTGCATGCGCAGCCCATCCATCTTACTGCCCATGGACTCAAGCACCTCGAGGATTTGCCGAGAAAGCTCCCGCGTAGGAGACAAGATGACCACTTGTGTCTTGTCTGCACCGATCTCGATACATTGCAGAGAAGCCACGACGAAGCAACCGGTCTTGCCAGTCCCGGACTGGGCTTGCGCGATCGTGTCCTTGCCGTCTAGCATGGGCGGGAGCCCACGTTTCTGGATGGGGGACGGTGTTTCAAACCCGTAGGCATAGATACCCCGCAGGATATCTGTATTGAGGCAGTCGATGTCTTCCCAAGAGGTTAACTCCCTAGGGATATATTCGGTGGCGTCCGATGTTTTATCTGTGTCGGTCATGATGAGCTTACATTACGCTGGGCGTTTAAATGCGTTTGTGCAACTATATGTACAAAATTGATATAAATGTGATTCCATCCCTTCTTGACAACTATGACGTGTCCCGACATCACATATTCACTGGAGGAGTGGCAATCGATCTCGTCGACAGAGCCGCCGGCGTCGTTGCCACAGTCTGCTGTTAACTTAATAAATGAGCTTGCTGCATTGGTAGGTGCGCCAACGTATGTTCGCACGCCGGTCTTCACTAGGGAGAGCGCTCGTGGTGGCGGCGGATGTGGAGGTGGAGGAGGGGGGGGTATTCCGACTTCTCGCTGCGCGGGCGGGCGGCGTCGGGGCAACCGACCGAAGCAGTTGTCAGATGACGACTGGGAGGCGATGCGTAGTTTTGAGTCAACCACGAAGGTGGTGCGCGAGGGACCGGAGGTTTTCGTCGATCAAATCCGCAAGGCGATTAACAAGCTCTCCGATGCCAACTTCACCACCCAGTTGACAGAGATCGTAGTACAGTTCTCAAACGGCGAAGAAGAGTGCGACGAAGAGACGCTTGCTCGCGGCGTGGACATGATTATAACGATGGGAACGGCGCGACTGTTTTATGTAGAGTTGTATGCTCGTCTAGTAAGCAGATTGTGTGTCCGCTTGCCGTCTCTGTTCACAGGTAGGGTGAGCCACCTGACGGAGGCTTTCATGGCTTTGTGCGACAGCATCAGGACGTGCAATCCGAATGAGGATTACGACCTGTTTTGCAAGATAAACGAGGAAAACGAGCGGCGGCGGGCGCTAGGGGCGTTCTTGATGGAACTTGTGACTGCGGGGGCGTATGAAGTGGACGACGTCGTGGAAGTGTTGGTGGACGTCCAGTCGCGCATCGCTGGTTCCATCTCTACAGAGGGCGAGACGTACAAGTCGGAGGAACTGACTGAGGTGCTGTACGAGATGTTGAAACACCGGGGCGCGTCCTTTGATGATGATTGCGATTGTTGGGACGAGATTACATCGCGCGTCGGCGCAGTGTGTGCCATGAAGGTGAGGGACTGTCCAGGACTGAGCAATAAGGCGCTCTTCAAGTGCATGGATATTAGGGATATGCTATCTTAAGAGTGACGGCTTAGACGCAGTATTGTGTGGTATGGAATATGGTTATCGAGTGTGTTGTGAATGAGATATCGCAAGTGGATAACGAGGTCGCGTCGTCAGACGTGCAAGTCGAGCTAGACGTGATGCTCTCAACTATGGCCGCCCCTTTTTCTTTAGTGGACGGGGATGAGGTGCTGGCTCGTTGTATGGGTATGGAGATGAATCACACAAGAAAAGCATTATGTCACATCGCGGGGTACTACGGGATCGGTCAGAGACGTCGTTCGAAGTCCGAGATAGCATTGGATATAGTGATGTTCGAGGCGAACGTAGACAACGTTGCGAAGGTGGCTGACCGCGAAGAGTGTTGGAGAGCACTGGAGTTGGTCAGGAGCGATGCATATATGCGTAAGCATGTAGTAATGATATGAATATTATGTCAGCTTATGGTATATGGTCCGTTCGGTTATATCGAAGGAGGTCAACTATGATGAGACTAGGGGTTTGAATAAGAAGGACAAGTTATACCAGTCCACGATCTACGTGGTAACCCTCAAAGGTGTGACTGTCGAGGTTGCGCTAGGTCAGGCAGAGTACAAACTGGACGATGGTCTGGTGTACTACCCAGTATACCTAGTTAAGAACGGTGAGTTTGACGGTCAGATTGGCGTATATGAGACTGTTTCATCGCGGTTGCCGTCGCTTATCGATGCGGACGGTGAAGTCGATCTGGCAAAACTAGGAGAGCCGTTGCTTTATTCCTTCGTAGATCGTTCTATGTTGGAAGCTGCGAAAGCAGCCGGTAGCGATGATGATAGCGGCGATGGTGATGGTGATGGTGATGGTGATGGTGATGGTGCCATCGTCGATGAGCACACGCCCGAGCAGAATAAGAAGACGGATGAGGATGAGCGCGCGGACTACGATCCGCAAGAGGAAGATACTTGGGTTGAGGTCTATATGGAGAACAATAATTATACAGTCTTGGACAACGAAGGTGGCGGAGATTGCTTATTTGCTGCGATACGGGACGGTCTGGCGTCCGTTGGAGAGGATGTCAGTGTTGCAGAGATGCGGGAGAAGCTGGCGGAGGCGGCAACCCAGGAGCTATATGAGGGCTACAAGGAGCAGTTCGATATGTACTCCGGCATGTTGACGCAGGCTAGGGCGAATGTCGCAAAGCTGGGTAAGACAAGTGCCGCTTTAAAGCGCGAGCTCCGCAAACGTGGTAGAGACTCTGGCGTAGTACAGGAGGTGAGGGATAAAGCGGCGGCGCTGGCGGAGGAACTGGCAGCGGAGAAGGGCGAGCGCGATATGGCAGTGGCGATGCTGGCGGAGTTCAAGTGGATGCATGGTATCTCGTCCTTGGAGAGCTTCAGAACGAAGATACAGACGTGTGCCTTCTGGGGTGACACTTGGGCGATATCTACATTGGAGCGCCTGTTGAAAACTAAACTTATAATCCTTTCCGAAGAGCGGTTCGATGAGGGGGACATGAGCGGTGTTTTGCAATGCACGGAGCTCGGGGACAAAGTGTTAGAAGAGGCGGGTGTCTTTAACCCAGAGTGGTATGTTATGCTGAGCTACGACGGATCGCATTACAAGCTAATCTTGTACAGGAGTTTAGGCGCAATGCATTTCCCCCAGATACCTTTTGCTATAAAGCAGAAGATTGTCGACAAGTGTCTTGAGCGTTTGGCTGGGCCGTTTGCGCTTATACCAGGGTTTGTAGAGTTGCGCGCGGCGGAGGCCGGGGAAGCAGACGATGGTGCTGGGGAGGAGCTGGCCGCCGACGATGGTGCAGTGGTTGCTGTCCAAGACGAAGCTGATGAGGGAGGGGATAGTGGACTACACGAAATACGAGAGATCGTTCCAGAGGATGAGCTAAGTGACGAGGCTGCACTGCTACTTTTGAAACGTGCGGATGGTGATGTTCTACGCGCGCTGAACATGTTTTACGAGGGGACGGCTGAGCGTCCGGCCGTGCCCCGTTCTGACGAGGCGAGTGCTACGGGGGCACCCGGCACCCCGTCCGAAGCGCACCAGTCGGCACTACCAGAAGCGCACGATCCGCTGGCATCGGACACGCAGGATGAGCTCACGATTGGTGCAAGGATGCCTGGTAGACCTCTGCCCGGTAAAGGAGAGGGCGAAAGCGTAGTAGATCCGTCTAAGTACGCCATCTTGTCTAGTATAAAGGATTGGAGGCGCAAGTTACACGACGCGCACATGCACCCGGTAACTATTACTGGGGTCGACGGCAAGAAAACGGAGTATCCAAGTGGCCAGCACTATCTGTATTCTCGACTGGTCGCGCACAACCCTTCTTTTGCGGACGAGTTCGTGTCTGGTTCGGGGTCTGCCATCGCAAAAAGCGTGGACGCCGCAGAGGCCGCCGTAGGCAAGACGGGGCTCTATAAGGGCAAGCGGTTGCGAGCTGTGGACATCGATGTTCGCCGTCCCCCCAGTGAGGAGCGCGACGTGGGCAGGGTAAGGATGCTCAAGTCAAAGTTTGTTGATCCTGCCATGCGCGCGGCGCTGAATGCAACAGGCGAGGCGAAGTTGTTTGAGCGGATGTCTAGAAAGCCGAAGCGTCTCGACAGGTGGCTGATGAAAGAACGCTAGAGAAAACGTTACAAGCAAGCGGGGATTTGTTGTATCGATGCAACTGTATCGATATAACGCGGTTATACTGAATAAATATTGTACCTATATGGTAGTCAATGGGACTGTCGCGTCTGTCACGGTATCAAGTACGCCATCTACTGCCACTAGTCAGAAAGTGCGGACTTGACATGTCGAAGCAAAGCGACGCTGTTACTAGACGTGTCCTTCGTGCCGTCATCAACGACATACGGCGCGGAGATGCCATGGCCCTGAGGCGAAGCAAGCATTGCTCGCTGACAGCGTCTTACGCAATAACGTCGGTTAAGAAGCTGCCTCTGCCAGCAAGCGGCAGTTTTCATTCTTCGTATTTTATGCCTACCGAAATCCGCTCATCCATAGAAAAAGGGTCAAACTGGCTCGTCAAATATGAGTGCGAATTGCAACTAAGCCATGGGAGAACCGTTGCGGTGGTTTTCAATATTGTGTCCGTTGATAAGTATCACGGAAGCCCCGCAAAGTCCGAAGCAAGAGCGCGAAGCGTGGTGCTGAGAATGCTCAGATGGCTTTGTGTAGCCTACCCTCACTCCGACAAGAAATGTGGTGGTAACTTAGAGGTTTATTTCTATGACCTTACATGTCCGAAGTCTGCTCCGACAAGTGACGCCCAGGTTTTGTCTACGTCCCATGTAAATAGTGCGTATGCGGACGTCTGCGCGCCACATGGAACCATAACTATCTTCAGACGCGAGGAGTGGTTTAAGGTTTTCGTCCATGAGACCTTCCATGCACTCGGGCTTGACTTCGCAACACTTGATCAAAGTAGGTTTGACAGGGGGCTAAAAAGTCTGTATCGTCTTTCCATCGATTACGCTGCACAGGAGATGTATGCTGAGACCTGGGCACGTGTGGTGAACGTGTGCTACGCGGCGTACGACTCGGCGGCAGACACGGCTCAGAGCATCGACGCCGCGATAGAGTTGCTACAGTTGGAGAGGCTGCATGCGATTGAACAGTGTGATAGGGTTCTCGCCCATATGGGCCTTACATATTCGATCTTGTCTAGTAGAGACCCCGTGAACGTTCGGACCCGGCAACTGGCCTACAAACAAAACACCAATGTGTTTTCGTACTACGTGGCAACGGCGGTCATACTGGGGGAGTTCCCACGCTTCTTCGCTTTCTGTCGCGAGCATAATACCGGACTGTTTGACTTCGAGAAGTCAACACACACAATGTTGGCGTTCACCGCGATGTATCTCGATATGGCGACTGATGACACCGTTGAGAAGGTTTCGCAGTGCTTGCGGTCTTCGCGGGGCGTGAGCGGGAGTTCTATGATGATGGGTTGTGTTGATTATGCATAGAAGCGCGTTTGGTAGCACTGCGAAGGCGGGGCTTAATCGCTTGCTTATGCTTCGCACATAGCTCTTCGAACAGTTGGACCGGCCTACCACAAGTCTCCTCTCCATTTGCGTCGGGGGCGGTACACACGTACTGCATTGCCCCCTGCCCTTCGGGGACCTTGGTTTTGTTTTTCATCCAGGCTTTGCTGGCACCGTCAAAGTCAATGCCGTCCCAGCATGTTCCTCGGGTGAGCATTTTCTGTATTACGAGACATTCCCTTATGTGTTTCTGGTTAAAATTGATATTCTCCTTCGGAAGAGCGTTAACCGCACAGAAGAGAATGGGTGTCCCCCAGTTGAACCGCCATTTGCGCACTCACTGTGCCGACAATATATCTCAACTACAACTGACTGCTTTGCGAGGGCGGCGCGTTGCCATCGATGCCAGCATATATATGTATAGGGCCCTTTCGGACGACTGCCTTGTCGAGGGTATGTTCCAGTTGTTGTCGGTTCTGCGACATTGCGGTGTCTCCCCGGTGCTTGTCTTTGACGGGAAGGCGCCAGCCGAGAAGAACGCTGTACTAGATGAGCGCAGAGAGAGGAGGCGAAAGGCGACCGTCCGGCGAGGCGAAATCGAAGCATTGCTGGTCGAGTGTGTGGACCAGGATGATCGTGAGGACTTGCAGTCGGAGCTTAACTCTGCCAAGAAGGCGGCCGTGCGCCTACGTAGGTCAGACGTCGACGCCGTAAGAGAGCTGTGCATGAGTATGGGCGTCGCCTTTGTCAACGCAGAGGGTGAGGCAGATGTCCTATGTGCTCAACTTGTAAATAAGAAGCATGTCTACGCTTGTTTGAGCGAAGACATGGACATGTTCGCTTACGGATGTAAGCGGGTGTTGCGATACCTGAGCCTACTGGCCAGGACGGTAGTAATGTACGACTTTGACGGCATCATCGAGACACTAGACATGACGTCCAGCCAGTTTCGGGATGTGTGCGTGTTGGCAGGGACAGACTACAATAAGGGCGTGTGCGGGAGGACCCCCGTGGCGCGCGCCATGGAACTCCACCTAGCTTACCGGCAGGAAGACACACTAGGTGCCGACTTCTTTGAATGGTGTGAGAAAGAGGGCCATCTCGGAGCGGGTGGCAACGCCTACGCATTACTCGTTATAAGTCTCATGTTTAAATTGGCAAACTACGAACTACCCAAAGGGATCGGCCCTCACACCTTTCGCGACGGGCCGATCGCTATAGAGAACATGGAGCGCGTGCTTGGGCCACTAGGCTTCGTGTTTCTCCCACCTCCACCGGGCTAGGGGATATTGCAAGTAAGAGGGGTGGTCTTGTACGACCATCCTCTCTTTTCTTCATGGCCTCAAGCACGTTCACGTTCGGCTGTGGCGGGGTCAACGATCGTTGTCTGAACTAGCTTCGAAGATACTAAGTAAGGGTCACAGTTGGACGCGGGACGTCGATCTTCATAGTATCCTTTACCCTCTCTGGCCGTGTCGTTCCCCACTCGCACTGAGGCACTGCGATCTCCGATGCCTATGGAGAATGTGTCAAATCGCGCTGTTTCGTTAGTTCCAGTCATGCGTAATCTGTTGCTCTCGCCATACATCTCCATGTGTTCCGCGTGCTTTAGCCCGAGGAGACGACCATGCTCCAGTATTACGGCGAGCCCACCCATGTCCCGCGTGTCTCTAGTTGAATAGTTCGTATGACATCCACTGCCATTATGTCCAGGCCATGGCTTAGGATGCCAGATGACGCTAGTGTCGTGGGCCTCTGCGACTTTCTGTAGTAGGTAGCGCGCCACGATTAACTGGTCGGCCGCCTCAATGCCCGTCACGGGCCCGATCTGAAACTCCCATTGTCCAGGCGCAACCTCTGCATTTATACCCGATACTTGCAACCCCGCCTGTAAGCAATATCGCATATGTGCCTCGGCGACCTCTCTCCCAAAGACGTTTCCGCTACCTACGCCGCAGTAGCTTGCTCCAAGGGTTATCGAGTCGCTCCGGCGAGGCGGTGATGCGGCGAGCGGCGACACGCCTAGAAAATATTCTTGTTCGAAGCCAAACCACGGCTCAGACCGGAAGGCCACCCCATGCTCGAATACGGCTGCCGCCACATGTCGTGTATTGCTAGGAGTAGGCTTACCCTCGGTCGTGTACGTGTCGCACAGTGCAATGTATGCGCTGCACGGAGACAAGTGACCCTGTCGAGAAATCGTAGGATTGTGACAAACGAACCGAGGTACGATGACTACCTCGGACTCATACGTGGCAGACTGACCAGTAGAACTTCCGTCGTAGTTCCACTTCGGTATGTCCGAAAGTGCGGGGACCGCGGTGCCAAACGATTTTGGTATGACCCGGATCTTACTCCGCAATCCCTTGAATGCATCTAGCCAGAGGTACTCCACTATCGACGCAACCATGTTCTCCGTTTAAATGCACAGATGTCTGTGTGTTTAAACTGCAATCCGCCATTATCTCATTACACTCCTACTCGCTTACTTAGCGGCCGCCGCTGCTGCTGCCTTGTCTGCCGCCTTCTGGAAGTGCGGGCTCATGTAGCGCTGCAGGTTAAAGTACGTCAGCTCGTCGGTCGGCTTCAGCTTCAGAAGCTTGGCCAGCGCCTTATCCGGGTTGATCTTGCGACCGTTCTCCTTGTCCTGCAGACCATGGCTCCGGATGTAGCTATTGATCTCGCGCGTCACCTCGGTGCGCGCCAGCTCGCTGCCCGCGGGCTTCTTCAAGAACGAGGCCAGCTCGTTGCTGATGAGCGTCGGCTTCACAAACCCGCTGGGGGAACGGTTGCCCGCCTTGCGCTTGCGCTTGGCACCGTCGCGCAGCGCCTGCTTCATGCGGCGGGCGCATTCACGCTCCAGCGCCTTGAAGTCGGACTTCAGCGCGGCAATCGACTGATATGCCGTCTGCAACTTGCCGGCAAAGTCGGTGAAACTATTGGCCCAGGTATCCGCGGGCTCGGTCTCGGCGACGGTCTCTACGACAGTCTCGGTCTTCACGACGGCCGCGGCCTTCGCGGACTTCTTGGCACCGGCGGTGGTAGCGGCAGCGGTGGTAGCGGCGGTAGCGGCGGCAGTCTGCTGGGGCTTAGCACGTGGCATCTTGTATACACTGGTATAGTAGTCTTTTTTAAGCGTTTTAACGCACTAGAACATATTGTGACGACCGACCAGGCGGAGTTCCTTAATGTTCATGAGAAATGGGCAGCCGATTGATACAACCAAGGCAGGGCATCTGCGGCCTCCGCCGACACGAGCGTGACAGCAGTCAACACATACATGGCTCCAAGTGACTTGGCGTCATTATCTATACCTGCGTTTACAAACCTTTCAAGTATGGAAAGGGTAGTGCGCCATACGGTTTGAACTCCCAACCCTCCCAGGTGGCTTAACTCCGTGTTTGCGAAAGGGTCTCCGCGAGGTGGACACACGCGCCGTTTGACTTCATACGGTATTGATGCCCGGTAGTGCCATATATCCCACAGCTCGCGCAACAGTAGCTGACGGTCGGCAGAGTTCATGGAAAGGAACCACGCTACGTCGGTGTGGTTGCCGAGCGCATCTATTCGTTGGCATAAGTCAATGGTTCTCATTTCTAGTCGACGCTGTGGCGACATAGACTCCAACACGTCCTCAGTCTCAAACTTAACATCGATGGTATACCCCGCGAGCTTTCCATATCTAATAGAAGAAATAAGGTTTTTGGCGACAGTCTTAGGTAGTGGCTTCCGGTCGTACGGATTGCAACTATTATTGCCGTCTCTCAGCACGAGGTTGTATAGCGACAGGGTGTCGAAACCCCACGAGAACCCGTCAGCGTCTGTAAATACGAAGAGCTGCTCAACGGGTAACTTCGATATCGGCTCCATCGTGAGGAAGTCCTCGACGTTAGTGCAGCCAAACACGCTTCTACCTCTTATCGCACCCTTGCTCCGCAGAAATGCACGAACGACATACCCCTTCCACAACTTCTGTACGTGCGTTGCGTGCCGCGACTCGCTAAGGAACCTGTAAACCCGCATCGTTAACTCGTTCTTGTTACCAGAACGCTTCAACTCGTAGTGTTTGCACATCAGGCGCAGTTGTGACACACGATAATTCACCACATCTAGCCTACCCTCTTCGCCGATGTGCGGAACTGTGAAGTCGCTGTCCGCGACCTTCTCTTTTCTTCGTTTGAAACGCTGAGCACGGCGCAACCCAATGCTTTCTCCGCGACCATCACCCCCCTTGGCCGATGACACAATTACGTTATCCATAGATCTTATATACTCCCCACATAAAACCTTTAAACCTACCCCAATACACTCCTTAGCGCTACAGCCTCGGAAAGGCAACTGATAGCCGTGTCGAACAAGTCCACCATTTCCCAGAAAATTGATTTAGAGGCACTGACACTATAACGAATACACACACAGATGAGCAGCGCGACACCTCAGATCGTAAAGGGTACAACGTTTGATAGTGACCTGGTGGACTTCGCACCGGTGAAGGTTAATAGCGCGGGCGGAAAGAACGCGCGACTGCAGTACGCAGGGGGGCGTTCTGCCCTCTATGTTAGCACGCCACTGATGAAGACGTGGGGCGTGAACGAGTACACGGATGAGAAGTCGGGCCGCAAGACGTACGATCTCTCTCTGCAGTTCAACAGTGAGGACTACATGACCGACGACGAGCGCGAGTTCATGGGGGCGTTCGCTGCGCTGGAGGCGCATTTGAAGGCAGCCGCGGTGACGAAGTCTAAGGAGTGGTTCAACAAGCCGAAGATGAGCTCAGAAGTTGTGGATGCTCTCTGGACGCCCATGTTGCGCTTCCCGAAGGACCGCGATACTGGGGAGATCGACACCACTCGGTCTCCCGCATTGAGGGTGAAGCTTCCCTTCTGGGATGAGCAGTTTAGCACTGAAGTGTATGACGTTGATGGCAATGCCATGTTTCCGGCAGACGGCAGCGAGCGCACGCCGCTCGATCTCATTACGAAGGGAAGCGAGGTTGCGGCGGTCATTCAGAGTGGCGGAGTCTGGTTTGCAAATGGCAAGTTCGGCACCACATGGAAGCTGTTTCAGGTGGTGGTCAAGCCGCGTGCAACACTTCGTGGCAGGTGCCAGATTACACTGTCTAGCACCGACAAGGCCAAGATGTCAAAGTCGGCGGAGCGCGCTGAGGAACGCGAAGAGGCTGCCGCGGCAACTGCGGACGTCGTTGATTCGGAAAGCGATGCAAGCGCGTCGGAGGGAGAAGAGGAGCCGGCGGCGCGCGAGCCGACACCCGAGCCTGAGCCGGCGCCGAAGAAGGTGAAGAAGGTTGTGAAGCGCCGCGTGGTAGCGGCTACGTAAAAGGCTAGACACGAACAAATGGGAGTACGAGTAATTATATAGTTTTTTATCGTCCGTTTTGGACGATAACAAACATCGGTTCTCGTGCCAGACGACGGCCGTCACGTCAACGTCACGTGGACAACGAGGTCACTCATCGGAACGGGTTCAGTCGGTTCAGCCCCGTTTACCGGTATGCCCAGACCGGCGAACACATAGTTTTGTTTTTCAACAACATGCAACTTGGATGCCGATATCTCATGTGTGGTGTCCTCTACTTGGAGCTCAATGCTCCCTTTTTTCAATAGGTCGCTCGCGGATGACGATGCCGCCACATGAAGATTGTTTCCGTCATCGAGCCACATATGGGCGGGAAGCGACGGGACGCATCTGATAAAGGTTAGCTGCCCGTCTATTTCACACGTTGCCTCTTGATTCCAAAGAGGAATACAAACAGTTGACGGTTTCTGACCTTCCCCCTTTAGAACGTATACTTGCTTGTCTAGCAGGTGGTGCAGTGTTGGGTGCAAAATAACCACACTGCCGTCCTTTATCTTCTCCTGTACCACTGCTTCGATTCGGTTCAACATAGTATTTGATACCCCTATGTACGTCTTGTACTCCGCCAGGAAACCGTACAAGTTCAGTGCAGTCTCGAACGTAAGCTCGGAGAAAATCTTAAGAGAAATATCATGACACTTGCTCTCTATCATACTACAAACGCGCTCCACTTGCTCATGCGATATCTGCACGCTGAAAGACTGAAGGCACATCGAGAGTGTGTGCATGTAGCCCACATCGGTGGAACACGCCATGGGTGTCTCGTCGGTATCACTCGACGTGGCATCCCAGAGACAATTGTACGCCTCCACGACTTCTTTGAACCTCTTCTCATGCTCCTCCCTCTCCTCCGGTCCAGCTGTACATTTGTCAGGGTGGAACCGCAACGCTCTCACATGGTAATGCTTCCTTAGCTCCCTTCGGGTCCCCAATCTCGCCAGCCCCATCACTTCCAATGCCTCCTTCACAATCATGTATAAGAACTATCAGATACAAACAGAAACGTTCTAAATGGTAGATCGGGCGGTAGTTGTTGTTGTAGCATCTGAGAATATGATACAACTCCTTCAGAACCACTCCAATTTTTTCTGTTTCTATGTCCCCGTCCTCAACTAGCTTCTCTACAACGCTCGTCAGACACTTGTACACGCCGAAGTTGTAGATGAGAATGTCGTATAACGTGTCGCGGAGCTTCGCGACGTTAAGGGCGTCAATGTCTCTAATGTGCCGAACAACACTATCCCGTATACAGCGGAAACTCGTCTCTACGTGGTCACTGGAAGTGCCAAGCGATTTAATATTAGTGAGGCAATCAATGTCGATCGGCTTTGCAGATGTGACCCCAGTGAGCTTGGAATAAGCTGCTCGGGTCGGTCGCGCTAACGGGATAATCATACACCGGTCTATCACCGTGGAAGGGAAAAAGCTGATATGCTCCGTTGTAAAGATGAAATGGGCTTTGACTGGCGACGAAATGTCCTTCTGCATGTATCCATAGAAGCACTCCAATAACTCACTATGCACCTCACTGAAGTACTTGCACAGAATGATACCTTGCTTGTTCGGCTTCGTACACAACACATCGATGATCTGGGAAAACACGCTGTGCCACAGGCTCTTTGCATTGCAGCCCAATAAGGTCATATCTACCTCGAAGTGAACGTCGCTCACTTTTACCGCGAAACTTGTTTTGCCGCACGGCACGATCATTTTCCGCTCGTACTTGAGATCCGTCGGGCTGTATTTCCGTATTATACCTAACGCCTGAGTGTACTTTCCCACGCCCGGGGGGCCATACAGCACGATGTTACCCATGTCTTCTAACCTCCTCGGCAGTGCCGACCACACTCCCTTCATTCGGGGATGCAAATTGCAGTCGTCTAGACTAGAGAGATAATCGCCAAAATGAACGCTGTATACACTCATCTGCTGGTGTAGTTTGTTGTAAGCCTTTAATAATAAATCCTCTCTATACAAATGGAAACGCGGGTCGGCGAAGTTGATAGTAAACTGGCAAATGTTCTAGCGGAACTCGATACCGCCTGCGCATCTCATCCTAATGTAGCCATCATGTGGCGCTCATATCTTCTCCAAAAAGTACGGAGGCTAGTGAGCGAGATTGACAAGTGCGAGCACTTGATGGCCAATATCCTACCAGAAATCGACGATATACCGCTTACGACACTGTTGTTACTTGGTCACATGCCGATGCTAGACAACGCGACCGCAGAGTCATGATCACAACATAGCTTAAACGCTTGTGGTATATTTGTCCAACTGAAGATGAACATTGCTATCCCCATACCAGCGTATCATCCTCGTCTCTTGTTCTTATGTGAACCGGTCACCAACACCGTGATGCCAGACAGCACTTTCACCCGTATACTCTATTCCGATACGGACATTACACTGGTTGGCATCCACCTCCAGCTACACATCGAGGGCGTTCGGGACGAGCACCACTATCAGAAGATACGCACCATTTTTGACGTGTCATCCAACTCTCGTGCTGTCCTGAGCGTAGAACGTATCGAGAGTAACATTCTCGATATGATCGACTGTGGTAAGCGTCGTGTAACGAAGCTCACGGATCAATTGAAACACGGGATACTGCGATCAGCCACCCACGCATGTTGGGCCTCTGGAGGGCCAGACTTTGTTTTAAAAATAACAGGCATTTGGGAAACAGACACCGAGTACGGGATCACGTACAAAGTCACGGACGCTACCCGTCTGTAGAGAAGAACGCCAATATGACCTGCATGATCCCGGCAACTATAAGGTTAACGGTGGTGAGAACGTATGTAAGCGTTCTCATTTCCGCGGTAATGGCCAACCACATTTTCGACAATATGCTGTGCCCCTCCTTCGCTTGAGATGTAGCATCTGTCTTATCCTTCAGGAACTTTAGAAGCACACATAGTTGCAGTATAATCATTACCGTTGACAAGGTAGAGAACCCCGCGTACTCGGGTGCCACTCTACCCTGGTTGATCCGCTTGAAAAACGCCGTGTTCATGGAGATGATCCAAATTAATATCCCAAGCAACAGCATCGTAGGGAGCGAAGTCGAAGCGACACCCTTTAAGAACTCCCATATTCCCGACCTCATTGAGTCCTTGGATGACAGAGCGAATGTCACCACCATTACTCCAAGCAAGCTCATTGCCATTGTTCCGTAGCCCCAGATGGCCGCTGACGCTGGACCGGTAATACCAGTGTCCGTGGTAGGCTGCGCGAAGAAAAGCTTGATTACAGCGCCAGTAGCAGCCAGCCCAGTCATAACATTGATGTCAAACGGAACGCTCGAAGTTTGGGTGTATCCAACTGACATATGAATATACGTTGGTTAGATAATTTTTTACACGCCTATGTATATACAGGGAATTATGAGCTTTAACACCGTCACGCATCATCCGCTAATTAAAAGTGAGGACAATTATGTGCTCTCGCGTCGACTTGTCTCAGTCCATTCCGTTGACCGAGACATCTCTCAATGGCCTTATTCCAATACTTTCGCCGTGGAGCTACCTGAAGACATGCTCAACGTTCAGACGATGCGATTGTCGATGATCAACTTCCCCGCTACATTCTACAACTTCAGCAATGAGTACCAAAACACCAAGCTAACGTTTGACCTCTCAGGCGTCACTGGGACCCCTTTCACGATTACCATTCCCGATGGGTTTTACAAGCCAGAATGCTTAGCGAACATGTTGCAGTTTCTTATGAACGAGGCCATCAGCGGAACAGGTGCGAGCGGGATGTTCACGGTGGGTTACAATTCTCCCAGTCAGCAGTTTGACTTCATTTACAGTGGGAGTGAAGTGTTTTCTATTTCCGCGGGGCAACAGGAGACGTACATACCAAAACAATGCTCCCGTGGTGTATACTATTACCAGTACGCGAACTGGGGCGCCGGGTTCAACCTAGGTTTCGATAAGACGCCCTCTGTTGTTACTGCCGACGGCAGCGGGGCCGTTTATTATGGCTGGAAGTCGCCCCCTTACCAGCTGTTGGGCGTGGGCCAGCATATCCGCGCGCCTAACGTCGCGAAACTGTTCGGTGACCAAGTCATTTACATGGAAGTAGAAAAGTACAATAGTCTAGATGAGATATATCCTTACACAGACACCGGAACCGAGGCTTGGCCATTGACGAACATTCCCGCACCCAAGCCTATCAGTGGACACGTGAAGTCTGCCTTCGCGAAAATACCCGTCATAATGACGCCACCCGCCGAGGTCTACGTCACCCCGAACGACTTCGCCGCGCGGACTTATTTCAGCCCCCCCGCCGAACGCATCAGGCGTCTAAAGTTCAAGTTTCGCACCCACGACGGTCGCTTGATTGACTTTCAAGACTCCCCCTTCAACTTCTCACTTGAGTTCTACGGTCTGCACCCGGAGCAGTTAAGGCGCATGAATATTACTGTTCCTGAGGTATACCGCATTTAGAGGCTCTGAGTTTCATGCAACCACTCTATAACTGTTTCGACCGGGTCGGACAAATAGTCCCCACCATATCCCTTGATAGGCACGAACTTGGGTTTGCGCATTGTTTCCGTCTTGTAGAATACATAATGACCGTACTTTCCGTTCCGAACGCTAGTATTCTTGTCTAGCGCTCGTAGCATAGCGGCACCCTCACCATTCAAGGTTGACGTCACATCCTCTAGCGTAATGGCTGCCTCCGCGATGTCGACGCCTTTTAGCGTCTTGTTCTGCGTTCCCCAGTGCAAATACAGTCCATATTGCCCCTTCTTCAGCCATACTTCTTTTCCATCATGCTTCCCCAGCATTCTCCCTTGCGACGACGTGTCCTGCAACTCGTCCATACTGTACTCCCCTCGCCGCAACCTACCCAAATCTATATCCTTCTTGACTTTGATGAATGTCGCCGTTTTCCCATCGCCCTTCCGGATGACGGGACCGTACTTCCCAACCATGTACGTGTGCTCGTCGTCGATCTGTATCCGGCTAGCGCCAGAACCCGTGTCTCCAGCGCTTTCCAACAGGGCGACAATCTGGTCATGACAACTGCCACACACCTCAACGTAGTTGCTACTCCCCTTTGCAACCGCGTCAAGCTGTGTTTCCATCCCCTTTGTGTAGTTGTAGTCAAACAGGTCGTTAAAGTCCGATACAAGTACCTCCAGCACGATCTTGCCAAGCTGCTGCATCACTAACTTGTTTCGCTGATTACCCATTTCTTTTGTGGTTTCTTCCAGAGCCATCTCGTCATCGACGAGCGTATAATCGACACACTTCACCTTTCTCCCGGGCACATCCGCAATCTTCACGTAACCCCGCTTCTGGATTTTGTCTATCAGAGATGAGAACGTAGACGGTCTGCCTATGCCCTTTTCTTCGAGCATTTGCACCAGCCGCGCCTCTGTCAAATGTGACTTCTGGTTCTTCAAACTATTCTTCGCCGTGACCTTGCTGTACGTAACCCCGCTTTTCTTTTTCATTGCTGTCAGGTAGTTGTACACAGCCGTGTCCGTGCCCGCCTCCCTGCCGTCCACCGCCAACCACCCAGGGAAGGTAATCTTATCACTGATGTACTTGTAAAACGCATCCTGTGGTGCGCTGATCTTACACGTAACAGCGTCAAGCTCGGCATCCGTCATACAACTCTCTAGGGTGTTCCGCCATATCAACCGATACATCCTCGCTTCCTTCCCCCCAACGCTATCGGGTAGCTTACTCAGTTTGACGTTGGTCGGGCGGATAGCCTCATGGGCCTCCTGCGCTAGTGCTCCCTTTTCCTCGGTTTGCTTCTTCTTTCCCTTGCTCTTACCCTTTTTAGGAGAAGCGTCGGCACCCTTTGTTCCGACCGCAGCGGTATTGTCGTACCTTTCACCAAACTTGCTGCGTATGTGTGCACTGGCGTCATCCAGAAACTCCTTGCTGTAGCTCCGACTATCTGTCCGCATGTACGTGATGTAGCCACCTTCGTACAACGTTTGACATAATCGCATTGTCTCTTTGGGTGGGTATCTGCACTCGTTGCTCGCCATCTGCTGGAGCGCACTTGTGGTAAACGGTAGAGGTGGAGACTTTCTGACTTTTCTGATTGGTCCATTGTCAAACACGTGGTCCCAATTCACGGTTTCTTCAAGAAATGCCTCCACCTCTTCTCCTTTTGTGAATGTTCTCTCGAGTGCAAATGGGAGGTTGTGGGCCGTGAAATAGCCAATAGTATTGTACGCCAGTTCACCAGGGTTGTTCTCTACCTCTTTTTGATTGTCATATACCAGTCTTAACGCCGGCGTTTGACATCGACCAGCCGAAAGACCCGTCTTACTCTTGCGAGCCACCTTTGCCCATAGCACCGGTGAGATCATATATCCCACAAGCATATCTACCGCCTGCCTGGCTTGCTGAGCCATGACCAGGTCCATGTTTAGGATTGTGGGCCGCGCGATCGCGTTCTTCAACGCCGTGGGGGTGATCTCATTGAAGATAATGCGCTTGGTGGTTTGTACAGGGAGGCCCAACACGACACAGAGGTGCCAGCCAATCGCCTCACCTTCGCGATCGTCGTCCGTGGCTATGACGACTTCGCCGCATTCTTTAGCAAGCCGCTTCAGTATGCTGATTTGCTTTCTTTTCCCAGCGCTGACGTCAAACGACAACTTATAACTATCGCCGGTATTAATAGAACGCAGGCCCTCTAGCTCTCTGATGTGGCCGAAACTGGCCGCGCACCGGTAACCCGGGCCAAGGTAGCTCTCTATTTTTGCACACTTGGCGGGCGATTCTACAATCACGAGCGACCGAGTTGTCATTTGATCTGCATGTATGTTACTGGATTAAGTGCATTCAATTATTTTGTTAATACATACCACCGGCATTGGATGGCATGTATCGAAGCATGCTTGGCAACTACTTCGTCAAATAAATCGCCGCGTATTCTTTCCACGTGAGTTTTCGCCCCGTGTTCTTCTCTTCCTTCCCCTCCTCGGCGTTTTTCTCATCCAGGTGTTCGCTCTTTTTCAGCGCGCTATCGATGTACAACTCTTTGAGTATTGTACCTATCTGGACGGAGGCCTCGTGCTGGTCCACCTCCCCGGCCTCGACTTTGCGCAGCACAACCAGAAAATGTCCGAGGATATCCAAATTGAGCTCGTTTTTCCTCAGACGGTTGTACAAGTCGGTGTAGTTGCTGAAGAGGAAGCTACATCGTGAAGAACATAACGCGTCAAACTGATCGGGATCCGTCACGGCAAGTCTTCCGTGTGATCTTTTAAGCGCTTCCATTGTGCGCACGTCGGCCTCTATCAGCGAACTGTGCTTTACCTCTCTGATCTTCTCGGTGTTGTCTTCCGCCTCGCTGGCGTCGACCATTTTCTGGAGCTGTAGCCTTTGCGAAGGGTCCATTTACTTCCCAGGTCGTGTCACCTTTATTGCTTTTTTTCTAATCATATAGTGTGGGATCCCCGGGTACCGAGCTCGA
>JGI24919J38490_100195_pt1 | contig 37013 bp, 38 predicted proteins | sample LinPFosmplate7_FD_38490 | JGI IMG/M metagenome (IMG submission 38490) | reverse complement strand
TGCAGGTCGACTCTAGAGGATCCCACATAAACCGGCTTGGCACAGCCAAGATGACTTCAGATCCGTCAAATCCGAAAACTTTAATGGGCGTTACCCAATTTTCGAATGCCGAGTCCCCTATCTCGGTTCTTAGGCGACTACAAACTCGATACCATTGGGTTTGTAGTTGGTGATCGTTCACCATTTTATAATCCCTCGATGGTTCCTCAGGAACCAAAACGACTTAGTACAAATGCCATATCGGCGTGCGAGAAGTCGCCGATAACGACCCCAGTGTTACTCTACTTGAACCTTTAAAGAGGCAAAACGACCCGCCTCCCTGAATGCTGTTGGCCCGAAGGCTAAACTCCAATGTCTAACACTGCCTAAGCTATCGGCAAAAGTTGGCACCAGTTATTATGTTTATCTTAAATCACACCCTACCCCCTACCTATTTCTAATGTGCGTTTTTAAAATCGGTAAGGTTATTATTATGAGTATGCAAATTATTACCATTGTTAAGCAAGTGACAAAAACAAAACGAACCAGAATTTCTTGAAAATATAAGTTTTCTCTTCCGGTGACTCTACTAGCGCTATATTTTTGATTCAAGCGGATCGAAAAGAGAACGTTTAAAATAATTTTCTTGACAGCTGAGTGAATTTAGAATCCTGCACCATTGAAACTGTCTGAAAAGACAACGCCTCGTCCAAAATCATTTGCCGTTACGATTGTAGAGTTTTAATACGTGCCGATAGACGTGATAGTTTCCGAGATGCCGTGTTGGGATGCAAGACACCTTTTTGTGCCCCTCTCATTATGACGGGCTGAGCAGCACCAAGGGCCTCTTTAGCGATTTTTGGATCGCCTTTCTCAATAGCTTGTTCAACTTTTTTGATGAAAGTTCGAACTCTACTCAATCGGCTACTATTTACGGCGTTGGAACGATTAGTTTGGCGAATGCGTTTTTTCGCCGAAGCATGATTAGCCATTGGTTTTACCTGTTGGTCTTGTTTCCAGAAAGTGCGGCGTTATATAGAGTGGTTTTTAGAGCCTCACAACCCCCAAGCCGACATGCTTTTCTAAAACAACTACTTTATCTTTGTTTACGGGGACAATAAAACGTGCTTCGGCCAGCCTGAATAATTCGTTTTATCCCGCCAGTAACTAACCAATCACAATTGCAACTTGGACAAGCCGCTCCCTCCCGACCATAAACTTGGAAACTTTTCTGAAAATATCCTAGTTTACCATTTGGTTGGATATGATCCTGGATGCTCGAACCCCCTGCCTCCAGGGCCTCTGTTAAAACACTCTGGACGGATTGCATCAATTTGATTGCACGAATTCCCTGAACGTTTTTTGCCCGACGTTTTGGTGAGATACCGGAGCGAAATAGGCTTTCACAAACATAGATATTGCCAAGACCAGCTACTTTTCTCTGGTCCAGTAACGCAGACTTAATTGACGATTTGCATCCCTTTAACCGATCGGCTAATGCTGCGCCAGTAAAATCAGGATTGAGTGGTTCCGGTCCTAAGTTTTTGATAAGGGCGTGTTCCTTCAAAATCCCAGCCTCCGTTAGGATCATTAAACCAAAGCGGCGTGGATCAGAAAACCGAACTAGATCACCACCAACAACTTTAAAATCAATATGATCGTGTCGGCCTGGTAATGGCACATTGTCACCTGCCCGGTAAATCGTCATCCTCCCAGACATACCCAAATGTCCAATTATTACGCCTCTGTCATCCAGTTCAATTATCAAATATTTTGCCCGTCGTTGCACTTTTACTATCCTGCGCGACACAAGTTTATCATGAAAGTTTGGGGGTACGGGAAAGCGTAAAGAAAATTGACGAATGACAACATCCTGAAGAATAGCCCCCTCGAGAACTGGTGAAAGAGCTCGGCAAACAGTTTCCACTTCTGGTAACTCCGGCATATCTCTACCGTAGCGGTTTATAGTGAGTTAGGCTATGGTCTCTCTAGAATTACAGGGAAATGGTTAGGAAATTTATTTTGAAACCAAATAAGAGTAGTCAGGCTAACTTCGCAACGACAGAAAAAAGCACCCATTTTGGGTATACGGAAGTCACCGAAGATAAAAAAACTTCGATGGTTCGCGATGTGTTCTCATCAGTAGCCTCTCATTATGATTTAATGAATGATTTAATGAGTGTCGGAATACACCGGCTTTGGAAGATGGACTTAATCCGCGCGATCAATCCAGTAATTGGTTGCAATATTGTTGATGTGGGCGGCGGCACTGGCGACATTTCATTGGGTATTCTAAAAAAGAGAGAATGCCACGTTACTGTATGTGACATTAATGAGAAAATGGTTTACGCCGGTCGGGACAAGGCCATAAACAAAGGAGTGCTCAACGCTCCAGAATGGATTTGTAGTGATGCCGCGGCCTTACCTTTTCGGGAATGTTATGCTGATGTCTATGTAACGGCCTTTTGCCTGCGCAATGTGACTCGTCTGGAAGACGTTCTTATAGAAGCCCGACGCATATTAAAACCTGGAGGTCATTTCTTGTGCCTAGAATTTAGCAAAGTAAACTTGCGACTTTTAGACGCTTTATACGGCCTTTATTCGTTTCAAGTCCTCCCTTTTTTAGGTCAAATTATTGCGGGAGATAGGCAGGCATACCAATATTTGGTTGAAAGTATTCGCAGATTCCCCAACCAGTCAACATTTTCGGAGATGATATTTAAAGCCGGCCTCAATCAAGTTAGTTACCGCAATTTAAGTGGTGGAATTGCTGCCATCCATTCCGCTTGGCGTCTTTAGAATTAAAAATTAATGTTTTTATCTGCTAGAAATATTTATCGGCTTTTCCGAATCGCCCGTACGCTTGCACGCCATGACGCGCTGTTCCCCCTAGAGGGGGTGGGCGTCGCCAAAGGTGTAATTGCGCCATTACGCCTTCTAGCCCGTCGAAAAAGAGACGGCCGGCCGGGCCAAAGGCTCGCTCGAGCAATGCAAGAACTAGGGCCAAGCTTTATAAAACTTGGACAAGCTCTCTCCACAAGGTCTGACGTAGTAGGTGAAGAGGTTGCTTCCGATCTATCTCAACTGCAAGATCATTTAGCTCCCTTTCCTGCGTCATACGCCAAAGCTGCTATCGAGCAAGAACTAGAAATTAAATTAGAAGATTCGTTCAAGGCGTTTGAAAATCAACCACTCGCGGCGGCATCGATTGCCCAGGTCCATCTAGCTATTACCAGCGAAGGTAAAGAGGTTGCAGTAAAAATTCTAAGGCCAGGTATTGAAACGGCTTTTAAGAAAGATATTGAGTTATTCTTCTGGATAGCGGAACTGATAGAGCACACTCATCCTGACCTGCGTCGCCTCAAGCCAGTTGAGGTGATAAGAACGTTTCAAGAAACCACCCAGGTGGAAATGGATCTGCGCTTGGAGGCAGCAGCCGCGGAAGAAATGGGAAAGAACTTTGCCGGGGACCCCACTTTTACGGTTCCATCTGTAGATTGGCGCCGTACTGCACAACGGGTTCTCACATTAGCACGCGTTCATGGTGTGCCGATCGATGAGCGGGAATTATTAATAAAACAGGGCTTTGATCCCAACGATATCGTCGCTCGGGCTGCTACCGCGTTATTTAAGCAGGTTTTTCGAGATGGTTTTTTTCATGCTGACCAACACCCAGGCAACTTGTTCGTTGGAGAGCAGGGTGAAATTATTGCTGTTGATTTTGGTATAATGGGTCGGCTTGATAAGCCTACCCGCCGATATTTAGGCGAAATGTTAATGAGTTTTTTGAACAGAGACTATAGCCGTGTAGCTGAAGTACATTTCGAAGCCGGATACGTTCCATCACATAAATCCGTTGAAGCCTTCACGCAGGCTTGCCGGGCAATCGGTGAGCCCATCCTAGATAAACCACAGGGTGAGATATCAATAGCTCGACTTCTAGCCCAACTGTTCCAAATTACCAAGAATTTTGAAATGGAAACGCAGCCCCAGCTTCTGCTTTTGCAAAAAACCATGCTAGTTGCGGAGGGTGTCGGACGGAAAGTTGCGCCTGAAGCAAATTTTTGGTTCCTAGCCCATCCCCTTATTGAGAAATGGATTTCCGACAATATGGGAACCGAAGTCCTCGTTGCAGAAACTATCGGAGAAGTGGCCGAAGGTCTGAGAAAGATTCCACGAATGCTCTCAAACATGGAGCAAAATACGGCAGATATGGCCCGGGGTGGAATCAAGCTACATCCAAACACTATCCGGAACTTGAACCACTCAACTGTACCACATTGGTATAAGTCTCCACGTTTATATATAGCAGCAATCACTATTCTCACTATTGCGCTAATCTTGGCCTGATACACCCTCAATCTATGCATTGGTCGGTATTGCAAAGAAATTCACCGTAAGCTAAATTAACTACACTTAGCTTTCGTGAATTATACATTTTTCCCCAAACTTAAAAATTTCTTGAGTTTCGAATGCCTGTTGAAAAACGCGTACTTTTAATCGTCTCTGGTGGCATCGCCGCCTATAAATCTTTAGAGCTCGTTAGAAACCTGAAGAACGCGGGGATTGCTATTCGTTGTATTCTTACCCCAGGGGGCGCCCAATTTGTTACTACTTTGTCTCTAGCGACGCTTAGCGAGGATAACGTCTATGAAGATTTGTTCTCTGTCACGGATCAAGGTGGGATTGGTCATATTGAATTGTCTCGCGATGCAGACTTGTTGGTAGTTGCCCCTGCAACCGCCGACATTATAGCCAAAATGCGGGCGGGTATGGCTGATGACTTAGCCACTGCAGCGTTATTGGCAACGGATAAGCCTATCCTGATCGCCCCAGCTATGAATATTCGTATGTGGGAACATGAAGCGACGCAGGAAAATTTGGCTGTCTTGAGCGACCGGGGAGTGAACGTGATTGGACCGGAAGAAGGGGGTATGGCCTGCGGTGAATTTGGTATGGGGCGCATGTCAGAACCTGACGCTATAACAAATGCCATTAAAAAATTATTTCAAGGAACAAATAGTCGAGACGCCGCCATAAATTGCAAAAGAAACCAAAAGCTGGCCGGGAAAAAAGCTCTAGTAACAAGCGGCCCCACACATGAACCCTTGGACCCGGTCCGTTACATTGCAAATCGATCTTCTGGCCGCCAAGGCCATGCTATTGCGGCAGCCTTAGCACAACAAGGTGCCGACACTGTTATGATTTCAGGGCCTACAAACCTATCCAACCCGATCGGCGTGACAGTCCATAGGGTGGGCTCTGCAGTCGAAATGTTGGAAGCTTGTAAAAGAGAACTCCCAGCCGACATTGTGGTGTGTGCTGCGGCGGTTGCTGATTGGCGGGCACTCCATCCAACTGACGAAAAAATAAAAAAGAATGGCGTGGTGGCTACACTGGAGCTTACTGAAAATCCCGACATCCTATCGTCTCTTAGCCAATCAAAATCAAACCGACCTCGTCTAATAGTAGGTTTTGCAGCTGAGACCGGCTCTGTTGTTGATAAAGCACTCGACAAATTGGCGAGGAAAAAATGTGACTGGATGATTGCTAATGATGTCTCGGTCGGGACAAAGACATTCGGTGGGGCAAATAATACGGTTCATATTGTTGATCAAAATGGGATCGAAAATTGGCCTGAAATGTCAAAAGAATCCATCGGGGAGCGGCTAGCCGATCGAATTGCCGATCATTTGAATACAGATAATGACTAAAGTAACTGTCGCGGTAAAACGACTACCCCATGGTGCAGGGTTACCTCTGCCCACTTCAGCAACTAAACTAGCAGCTGGCGTCGACCTTTTAGCAGCGTTGAATGAGGATTTAACTTTGAACCCGGGTGAGCGGCAGATAATCCCTACCGGGATAGCTATAGCATTGCCATCCGGATTTGAAGCGCAAGTGCGCCCTCGCTCCGGGCTAGCGGCAAAGCACGGCATAACCTTGGTAAACAGTCCAGGAACGATTGATGCCGATTATCGAGGTGAGATAGGTGCCATTTTGATTAATCACGGAAGCAAGCCTTTTGTAATAGAACGTGGCATGCGAATTGCGCAACTGATAGTTTCTCCTTTAACAAACTTTTCCTGGTTTGAGCAGGATGAACTTTCCCACACCACAAGAAGTGCTGGGGGTTTTGGCTCCACGGGTATAAAAAAGTAGGGTCCCATATTGTTAACGCTCTCCAACAAAATCATGTATTCCATAGAGGCTGTAGTAGACATTGCTTACCATTCAAACGGGCAGCCTGTGCAAAGTCAGCGGATATCTAGCCGCCAACGCACCCCTGGTCGTTACCTCGAACAGTCTTTACAGAAACTCGTGAAGGCTAACATTCTAACCGGGGTACGTGGACCGAGAGGAGGATACCAACTAGCTCGGGAACGCCGTCGTATTAGCGTTGGAGAAATCGTTCGCATTGTAACAGACTTGGAAACAGAAAATGTAGTAGAAAACACCTTAACTGACTCAGAGATTTCTGGAAAAGTACTAAACCCTATGTGGGGAAAAATACAAAACACCACCTTGGAGCAGCTAGACAAAATTACTATCGAGGACCTCTGTATTAAAGCTAACGAACGAGGTATCCAAAGCGAGGATCGTCAGACCTTAGACTACGCAATTTAATCGAAATTTTCTGGTAAGGCAGTAAACAGTGGAAAATAGCCTTGTGGTAAATCCCTTAGCCGAAATGGCTGGTAAGCTTATAGTTACAAATTGGCTTCCTCCGCCGAGCGGTACCTATCAACACCGTTATTTGACGGACTTCCTGAAGGGAAATGATGCCTCGTCATCATGAAAATTTCAGATTTACAGATTGAACGTTATGCCCGACATATATTGTTGCCCGAAATTGGTGGTGACGGACAAACAAAAATCATGGATGGGCGTGTTTTGGTTATTGGTGCTGGTGGACTGGGGTCACCTGTTCTTCTCTACTTAGCCGCAGCGGGTGTCGGAACCATCGGCATAATTGATGATGACAAGATAGAGCTTAGCAATCTTCAGCGCCAAATCATACATACAACACCAAGGGTTGGTAAACCCAAGGTTGAGAGTGCCCGCGATACCATTAAAACAATTAACCCCGACGTTAAATTACAAATACATGAGGAGCGATTTACGGCTGATAATGCTTTGAAGTTGCTCAAACACTATGACATCGTAGCAGACGGTAGTGACAATTTCGAAACCCGCTTTTTGGTTAATGATGCCTGTTATCTTACAGAGACCACACTAGTTTCAGCAGCAATTTTAAGATTTGATGCCCAACTCGGCACCTACAAAGCCCATTTGAAAAACGGCCAACAAGACCACCCATGTTACCGTTGTATATTTCCGGAAGCCCCCCCAGCAGATACAACCCCATCCTGTGCCGAAGCCGGCGTTCTAGGTGCGCTATGTGGTGTTGTTGGATCTCTTCAAGCTACGGAAATTTTAAAAGAAATTACAGGAGCAGGGATATCGATGTCGGGCTCGTTATTGATTATCGATGGCCTTGGCTGCGAGTTCCGAAAGATAAAAATTAACTCTGACCCCGATTGCCCTCTTTGCGGGGTCCAACCAAAAATTACAAACCTTTCCTTACATGCGTAATTTCGTTTATCAGATTAGTGTCTAAGGAAGTTTAGGTATTAATTTGTCTGGTGGTGGATAGCCATCTATAAAACGTTTGGCATTGAGAATAACTTTATCACCCATAGCAACACGTCCCTCTATGGTTGCGGACCCGAGATGGGGCAACAATACAACATTCTCAAGGTCCATAAGCTTCGGGTTAACGTGAGGTTCACCATCAAAAACATCAAGAGCTGCCGCAGCAATTCGGCCATTCATCAAGTTTTCTACTAATGCCTCTTCATCTATTAAGCCTCCGCGGGATGTATTTATTAAGACACTACTGGGCTGCATCCGCTTAAGGCGTTCGGCATTTAGAATGTTGGCAGTGCTGGGTGTTAGAGGGGTATTTATAGATATAATTTTTATATTAGCTATCATCCCGTCCAAGCTTTTCCAGTGTTTGGCCTTAAGTTCGCGTTCTATTTTCAGATTTAAACGTTTACGATTGTGGTAGTGAATTGACATACCAAAACCTCGTGCTCGTTTGGCCAAGGCTTGCCCAATTCTTCCCATTCCAATAATGCCAAGACTTCGTCCTGACACCCGATTGCCCATCAACTGGGTAGGCGTCCAGCCTGTCCAATCACCTGCTCTGACCATACGCTCGCCTTCTCCTAAACGTCGCGAAGCCATTATTATTAATGCCATTGCCAAGTCAGCTGTATCCTCGGTAAGCACATCTGGCGTATTAGATACTTGAATTCCTTTGGCCTCGGCAGCCTCCAAATCTATGTGATTAACACCAACACCAAAATTAGCGATGAGTTTAAGGTTCGGACCAGCAGCGTTTATAACCTTTGCATTTACTTGGTCGGTAACTGTTGGGACCAATATGTCTGCCCAATTTACAGCCCTTATAAGCTGAGATTCAGAAAATGGCGTGTCATCAAGATTGAACTTGGGGTCAAATATTTCTCCCAACTGGGTTTCAACGGTAGCGGGTAATTTTCGCGTAACGGCAATTCTTGCCTTTTTTTTCATCTGTTACTCCTTTATCATTTACCTATTGGCAAATAGCAATTTAGGAAATATCTAGCAAGGGTTTGCTTCTATTCTTCAATAAATATGAACAAATTTTTAAAGTTTCCGGTTATCTTGATGTTATCATTATTCGCTCTCCCAGATGTTGCCACTGCCGAAATTAAACAGGCTGCCAGTGGCTTACCGTTACCTCGATTTGTGTCGTTGCGCTCGGATAAAGTAAATATGCGCACCGGTCCAGGATTTCGCTACCCTATTGATTGGGTTTACAAAAGGCTGAATATGCCCATGGAGGTCGTTGCCGAATTTGGAACATGGCGAAAGGTTCGGGATTTTCAAGGAACGGAAGGTTGGGTAAATAAGGCCATGCTTAGGAACAAACGAACTCTAGCGGTAACAGGCCAAACAAGAACACTCCGTTTTAACTCTGATAGTAAATCCCCTGCAGTAGCCCGCATAGAGCCCAGTGTGACAGGGAAAATAATTCGATGCCGAGAAAACGCTGGCTGGTGTAAATTATCTTTTGGTAAATATGAAGGTTGGCTTCGAAGGGTAGAGTTCTGGGGAGCTTATCCGACGGAAAAGATCAATTAGAACGCCTAATGGCATGTATTTATTCGAGATCGTCCGACAATTCTCTTTTGATATAATCAGGTAAGACGGCCATATGGCCGTAATTAGGGTGATCAATCCCAATAACCACTCTCGTGTCGGAGCGTTTAAACGCGTTAACTTGCATTGGGTTCATCAAAAAATGAATAAAATGAACCGAGGAGGTCTTGCCGGCAGAACTAGTTCGATCGACGTCATCTTCCGGTTTGGCGTAAATTGTCTCTTTCCCAATTTCCATCTTAATTGTCTGCTCTATACCGCCTAAAACAGCTAGAATTTTAGCACGGGCTTGTGCATCTGGTATTTCAAACATAACCGTTGCAACCAGTTCACTTCCCCTAGGAATCAACGAGTCATATACTTTTATTTCGTCCCGTATTTGACTTTCCCCACCCTTTTCAATGCGAAGCATTTCGTGGATTTGATACCACATGGTCTCGTAGCACTCAAAATAAAATGACGCGTGAGGTCCAACGGCTAATCGACGGTTTTTCTTAATTTTGGCTATTTCCGCGCGCCTTTTATCCCTAATTTGTTCATAATCTGACATGTCTAGGATGTCGTCGCGGGTTATATTTGTTTTTTTTCTCACATCGGTGGGTTTATTACTGAAGACCATAAGACTTGGCCAAAACTTCGATAGGATGGCATACAGCAGCAACTTTATTTCCCGACTTTGAACCTTCTAATTGTTTCATACCCTGAACAATGTGTTCACGGGCCAGAGGACATTCTGATACCACGTTGCTGTAATTAGCTTCAACAGCCTTCTTAGCAATAGGTCGGCCCATCCTGAGCGCTGTTTCAAAGTTGCTTTTCATTATCCCCCAAGAACCACCATGGCCGGAACAACGATCCACAACCACCACCTCTGTATCTGGAATCAGGCGAAGCATATCTGCAGCTTTAGGTCCCATATTCTGAGCCCTAGAATGGCATGCTAAGTGAACGGTCACGCCGCCCTCGATTTTTTTCAACCCGCCCCGCAATTGTTTTTGCCTCGCCATGTCCATAATATATTCCGAAACATCAAATGTTGCATTGCTAAGTTTCTTGATATCTTGATTTTCCGGCAAAATAAGAGGCCATTCAAACTTCAACATAAGCGAACAAGAAGGAACTAATGCAATGACATCATATCCATTGTCTACCCATGGCAATAACTCGGCAGTGATTTTTCTTGCATTGTTAGCTACCCGGCTAATATCACCTTGTTCTAATTGCGGCATGCCACAGCAAGAAGGATAAAGGATTTTTGTTTCAACGCCGTGATTTGAAAGAACTTTTTGTGTAGCTTCACCTATACCTGGATTATTATAATTTATAAAGCAAGTGCTATAAAGAATGGCCTTGCGAGTTGTAGCGGGTCCATTTATTTCGCGCTTCGAATGATCGCGCTTCCCAAACGTTTTGTGATGGTACTTAGGGAGTTCGGAATTCCGATCAACACCCGTTAAAATTTCCAAGATGAAACGGGTAATCTTATTCCTCCGGCTAGTGAACCAGTTGACAAAAGGTGCCAAAAAACTGGCGAGTTTTCCGTTTCGATCTGTCTCGGTTAACTGAATGAGTGAAGTGCTCACGTTACTCCGTTTGAACTCCATTGCACGGTAACGCAACATCAAATGCGGAAAATCCAAATCAAACTCATGAGGAGGGACATAAGGACATTTAGTCATAAAACACATATCACAAAGTGTACAAGCATCCGCAACGTGCTTAAAACTAGCACTGTCTACAGAATCTAGTTCCCCGGTCTCGGAGGAATCAATTAGATCAAATAAACGCGGGAAAGAATCGCAAAGATTAAAACAGCGCCGGCATCCGTGACAAATATCAAACACTCTGCGAAGTTCAACGTCCAAGTCCTCTGGATTTGTAAACGCCTCCTCCTGCCACGGAATCGGACGACGGATGGGCGCTTCGAGACTTCCTTCACTCATGCCTAATCGTCTTTCGATTTACTTATTTCTGCCTGGACTAAAATAGGGGACCTACGATCAGGCCCCCTATTAGTTTAACCTGTAAAAGTCTTGGATCAGGTATCAAGTGTATCTAAGGCCTTTTGGAAACGTCCGGCGTGGGATCTTTCGGCTTTTGCCAAGGTCTCAAACCAGTCGGCAATTTCGTCAAAACCTTCATCGCGCGCCGTCTTTGCCATACCCGGATACATATCCGTATATTCGTGGGTTTCACCAGCAACAGCAGCCTTAAGATTTGCAGCCGTTGTTCCTATGGGCTCCCCGGTTGCTGGATCACCCGTTTCTTCAAGATATTCCAAGTGCCCGTGGGCATGGCCGGTTTCACCTTCTGCTGTAGAACGAAATACAGAAGAAACATCATTGTACCCTTCTACGTCAGCCTTTTGAGCAAAATACAAGTAACGGCGGTTGGCCTGAGATTCTCCCGCAAACGCGTCTTTCAGATTTTTTTCGGTCTCAGATCCTTTAAGCGCAGGCATTTGTGTTCTCCATTCGAGAGTTCATTTATCCAAAACGTCGGGGGGAACATCCTAACGTTTAACTTTTCCCATCCTAAGAACTTAACTATGAGGGCTAACTCAAAAAATGTCAACAACCAACAATTGTTCTAAAAACCTTTCTAATTCATTGATTTAACGTGATTTTTGCCCAACCTTTACCACAACGTCTACACGGGTGATTTGACTACCTTCTGGTGGGGTGGGCAAATGGTCAATCCGGATATCATTTCCATGAATGTCTATTAATTCTCGGGTATCTTCATGGTAGAAATGATAGTGGTTACTAGTGTTGGTATCAAAATAGGAACAATCTGGGTCAACAATGATTTCACGTAACAGCCCCAATTCTGTAAATAGATGCAAAGTATTATATACTGTCGCAAGCGATACCTTTTTCTGAGACTTCAGAACTTCACAGTGCAGCATTTCCGCTGTAACGTGCTTGTCAGTGCCGTCAAACAGAATTTTTGCTAAAATCATGCGTTGACTAGTCGGTCTCAAGCCCACTGAGTTCAACTGCTTTAAAGGCCTTGAATAAGGGCGTTCTAACGTCATCCGTACTCTCTAGAAACAGGGGGAATAAAAAGCGTTACAATTCAAAACTATTAAGCCTTGTACATAAAACTGTTAGTTGCGTCCAGTACCTAGGCTAGTCACAAATTAGCGATTGAACACACTTTATTTCTTATTCTCTGATAAATGAGGAAGTCCTATGATATTGTAACCCGCGTCAACGTAATGAATTTCGCCGGTTACTCCTTCGGACAAATCGCTTAAAAGGTAAAGCGACGCCATCCCCAACTGATCAAGTGTAACTGAACGGCGGAGAGGGGCATTTGCCTCACTCCACTTGTAAATCTTACGGGCGCTGCCAATGGCACTCCCCGCCAGCGTTCTTACGGGACCTGCTGACAAGGCGTTTACCCTTATTTTATTTGGACCCAAGTCTGCCGCAAGATATTTGACACTGGTTTGAAGGGCTGCTTTTGCAACACCCATAACATTGTAATTAGGCATTATCCGTTCGGCACCATGATAAGTGAGTGTAATCAGACTACCGCCATTATCTACTATTAGTGGCTGAACGAGGTTTGCCATTTCAGTAAACGAAAAACAAGAAATATGCATTGTCCGGACAAAATTGTTTACCGACGTGTCCAAATACCGACCGCTGAGTTCGTGTTTATCTGAATATGCAAGGGAATGAACAACAAAGTCCAGCGTCCCCCATTCATGATATAAAATTTCAAAGACGTTTTTATGGCTCTCCTTATCTTCTACGTCGCACGGAATCACTAAAACTGAACCTGCTTGCTCAGCTAAGGGCCTTACCCTTTTTTCAAATGTTTGGTCTTGGAAAGTAAAAGCGAGTTCAGCACCGTGGTGTCGGAGGACCTTGGCGATGCCCCAAGCTATGGAGCGGTCATTCGCAACACCCATTACTAGACCACGCTTGCCTGACATTAGGTTCGTTTTTTCTATCATGGAAACTTGTGTATAATCGAGCTATTAGTCTGATCTCAAAAACTATGCTTCTACACGCTTAAAAACTAAGCTTGCGTTGGTTCCACCAAAACCAAAACTATTGGAAAGCACGCAGTTAATTTCCACATTATTCATTTGTTCTTGAACGATAGGCATGTCCTGGGCGGCCGGTTCAAGTTCTTCTATATTCGCCGATGCGCAGATAAAGTTATTGTTCATCATTAGGAGACTGTATATCGATTCGTGCACCCCAGCTGCGCCCAAAGAATGGCCCGTCAAAGATTTAGTGGAATTAAAATGTGGGATTCTGTTTTTCTCTTTAAAGGTTTCTCGAATTGCTTCCAATTCTTTAACATCACCTACCGGCGTGCTAGTACCATGGGTATTGATATAGTCAATTGGTTCCTCAACATCCTCCATGGCCATTTTCATGCAGCGGACAGCACCTTCACCGGAAGGCTGAACCATATCAAACCCATCAGAGGTCGCGCCGTAGCCACCAATCTCGGCATAAATCCTGGCACCCCTCGCCTTAGCCCGCTCACATTCCTCAACGACTACAACTCCTCCACCGCCTGCTATAACAAAACCATCCCGATTTACATCAAATGCTCTGGAAGCCACACACGGGTTGTCATTATATCTTGAAGATAGTGCCGGCATTGCATCAAACAAAACTGACATACTCCAATGCAACTCCTCACCACCACCGGCAAAGACTATATCTTGCTTACCCCACTGCACAAGCTCCGCGGCATTGCCTATACAGTGTGCGCTTGTGGAGCATGCAGAACTAATTGAATAGTTGACGCCCTTTATTTGAAAGGGTGTCGCTAGGGTAGCGGAATTAGTACTCGACATGGTTCGGGGCACCATAAATGGGCCAATCTTTCTGGGGCCCTTTTCCCGGGCGGCATCTGCAGCCTGTATTAAATTTCGGGTTGAGGGACCACCCGAACCCATAATTAGTCCTGTACGTTCATGGGAAACCTCTTCTGCCAACAGCCCTGAATCTCTGATTGCCTCTACCATTGCTAAATAGTTATATGCAGCACCATCCCCCATAAATCGACGAAGTTTTCGATCGAGAGTATCATCCAAATTCACTTTAGGAAGACCATAAACGTGGCTTCGAAACCCCATTTTTGCGTATTCCTCGGCAAAAGAAATTCCGGAGCGACCGGCTTTAAGAGAGTTTAAAACTTCGTCTTTATCGTTCCCTATACTCGAAATAATGCCGATACCTGTGATGACCGCTCTTCTCACAATGACCTCGCTACATATCGTCCGTTGATAAAAACGTGCCAACCTTCATATTTTTTACAACAAAGACTGTTTCACCGTCCACCGACATTGTTCCATCAGCTATTGCCAAGGCCACTTGCCGGTTAATAACCCGACGAATATCAAGATGATAACTGACCAACTTATTCTCTGGCGTAACCTGGCCAGTAAACTTTACCTCACCGACGCCAAGGGCACGACCCCTTCCAGAAGCCCCTGTCCAGCCTAAGTAAAAACCTGTTAATTGCCAAAGAGCGTCCAAACCAAGACATCCTGGCATTACGGGATCGTTAACAAAGTGGCACTCAAAAAACCACAAATCCGGCTTTATATCCAGCTCCGCGTCAAGCTGCCCTTTTCCGTAGGCACCTCCTTCACTATTGATATGTGTGATGCGGTTGAACATAAGCATGGGTGGGGCCGGTAATTGCGCATTACCCAGCCCAAATAACTTGCCGTTTGCACAGTTAATCAAATCTTCGAATACAAAGCTATTTTTATTTGCAAACCCCTTGGAGAGCGGCTCGGAAGTTGCTAATCCATTCATCATCTGTCCCCGTACAAAATTCCCGAGGTCGCTCAAAATAATGCTTTGAAGTTAGATCATTTCAGAACGACACTCTCTCAATACTATATATATGTACCGGGGAGATAAAAGACGAGTCGCCCGTTGTTTATTATTCCGTAATAACCTTACCTGTTTCCTGATCAACGGCTTTCATGGACAACTTCACTTTGCCCCGGTCATCAATACCTATCAGCTTAACTTTTACCTCATCGCCAACATTAACAATATCTGTGGTCTTTTCGACACGCTCTGGTCGAAGTTCACTGATATGTACGAGACCGTCTTTAGGGCCCAAAAAATTGACAAAAGCCCCAAAATCAACGGTTTTTACCACCTTACCGTGATAAATTGTTCCGATTTCCGGCTCAGCCGTAATATTTTTAATTTCATTGATGGCTGCTTCAGATGCTGCTTCATCAACAGCCGCAACCTTCACAGTGCCATCATCTTCTATATCAATCTTCGCGCCAGTCTTCTCGCAAATTTCGCGAATCACCTTTCCACCTGGACCAATCACCTCGCGTATTTTGTCCTTTGGAATGCTAATTACAGTAATGCGCGGAGCATTTTGACTAACATCATCCCGAGCAGATGCGATCGCTTTTGACATCTCATCTAGGATGTGGAGCCGGCCATTTTTTGCTTGTTCAAGCGCGGCCTTCATTATTTCTTCCGTGATAGAAGTGATCTTTATATCCATTTGTAGAGAGGTGATCCCTTTCTCTGTGCCAGCAACTTTAAAATCCATGTCACCAAGATGGTCCTCGTCGCCTAGAATATCCGAAAGCACGGCAACCCCTTCATCTTCTTTTATCAAGCCCATAGCTATTCCCGCCACAGGCCCAGACATTGGCACACCCGCATCCATCATGGAGAGAGAAGTGCCGCAAACGGTTGCCATCGACGATGAACCATTTGATTCTGTAACTTCTGAAACCACTCGAATTGTGTAGGGAAAATCTTCTTTTTCTGGCAAAAGGGCTCGAATTGCTCGCCATGCCAATTTGCCGTGGCCTATTTCCCTGCGACCCGGACCCATCATGCGCCCTGCTTCACCGACTGAATAGGGGGGAAAATTATAGTGAAGCATGAAATGTTCACGGTAATCTCCATCCAGACCATCTATAATCTGTTCATCCTGTCCTGTACCCAGTGTGGTAACTACCAAAGCTTGGGTCTCACCACGGGTAAACAATGCACTACCGTGGGCTCTGGGAAGAACTCCGACTTCACAAGCTATAGACCGGACTGTTTTAGTATCGCGGCCATCAATCCGCTGACCAGTGCGCAAGATGTCCTGACGAACAATTTCTTTTTCCAAATCTTTGAATGCGTCAGGGACCAAAGACTCATCAACCTCTTCATCTGCCGCACAAGTGTCCAAAACATTCCTCTTTACGGCGGCAATCTTTTCCTGTCGAGAAGCTTTCTCCGTCTCCGCATAAGCTACCCTTAGATCCGACTCGGCCATTCCGTTCACCTTCGCAACAGCTGTTTCAATTCCTTTGGGCGGCGGCGGGATATCCCACGGTTCCTTAGCGCAAGCCTTTGCCAGGTCAATAATTCCGTCAATTACAGCTTGGTAGGCGGTATGCCCAAACATAACTGCACCGAGCATAATCTCTTCTGATAACTGGTTGGCCTCAGATTCCACCATCAACACTCCCTCATGGGTACCTGCTAAGACCAGATTCAGATCTGAAGACGTCAACTCATCTACCTTTGGATTTATGATATACTGCCCATCAATATAGCCAACACGGGCCGCCCCTATTGGTCCCATAAAGGGAATACCTGAAATTGTTAACGCAGCGGAAGCTCCTATCAAAGCCACTATATCTGGATCATTCTCCAGATCATGTGCCAGAACAGTGCAAATTACTTGGGTTTCATTCTTATATCCACCGGCAAACAAAGGTCTGATTGGCCGGTCGATCAGCCTCGAGGTTAGGGTGTCTTTTTCAGTCGGACGGCCTTCTCTTTTAAAGAAACCACCCGGAATTTTACCAGCGGCAAAGGTCTTCTCTTGATAGTTTACCGTTAGCGGAAAAAAATCTATTCCTTTTTTTGGTGACCGGGCTCCCACCGCTGTACACAATACAACGGTCTGACCATAGGTTGCCATCACTGCACCATCTGCCTGGCGGGCAATTTTACCCGTTTCCAGGATCAAAGATCGCCCGCCGAAATCAATTTCTTTTTTAAACTCTTTAAACATAATCTCTATCTTCCTTCCTTCATACAAAAAATATCTGCACCTGGTTCACAACCCTTTAAGTATCCGCAACCCAAATTCAACTAGCACACTAACTGAAGCGCCAATGGTAAAGTTTCCAAAATTCCGTGGTAGAAGAATGTATGAATATACCCTCTCTACCCATAGTATGACGGCAAGCAATCGGGTTGCCTTAACAAATTAAAGGCAACTAACCCACGCAAGCCTGACCCTAACGGCGTAATCCCAACCGCTTAATTAGCCCATGATATCGTTGGGCATTCTTATTATTCAGGTAATCCAACAATCGTCGCCTTTGCCCAACCATCACCAGAAGGCCGCGCCGCGAATGAAAGTCCTTTTTGTGACTTTTCAAATGCTCAGTTAAATTAGTGATGCGTTCGCTCAGAATTGCAACTTGTACCTCTGGAGACCCAGTGTCGTTCTCTTGCGTGGAAAATTCTGCAATAAGATCCTGCTTGCGCTCTGCTGTAATCGACATCGCATTTTACTCCGTTAGTCATAGGTTAAGCACTCTAACGGGACGAATCACTCCATCTTCCACACAAGCTAAGGCCACTGGTTTTCCCCCCGCCATGGCAACCACAATATCACCTTGGCTCAAAAAATTGAGGGGAACCCGCTCGGCCAACTTTAAGACGGAAAGTGGTTGCCCGCATCTAAGCCTTCGAGCTTCTTCTTCGATCAAGGTCAGTGCCGGGATGTCGTCCAGCGCAGTCTCAACCGGCCGAATTAACTTATCGGCGGGCGCGGTATGCCCTAATTCCACAAGTTTGTCCAGCGAAATAGAATCTTTCTCACCAAAGGGGCCTACACTGAGCCGTCGCAACTGTGCTATGTGTCCCCTAGTGCCGAGTGCAAGTGCAAGATCTCTAGCCAAAGCTCTCATATATACACCTTTACCCGAAACTACCCGGAAACTTGCGTGATCCCTATCCAATATCGCCAAAAGCTCAAATTCACTAATATGAACCAGCCGAGCTTTAAGTTTAAACTTTTGCTTATTCCTGGCTAAGTCATAAGCTCTACGCCCTTTAATTTTTACCGCTGAATATGCTGGAGGAACCTGATCTATTTTACCAATAAAACGCGGCAAAACTGATAAAACATCCTCCTCTTTCGGTCGATATTCCGACGTTTCTGTTACAATCCCCTCTGCATCATCAGTATCCCGGCTTTCACCCCAACGAACAGTGAACCGGTATTCTTTCACACCATCAAAGACATACGAGATGGCTTTTGTAGCTTCTCCAAAAGCCAAAGGTAGAACACCGGTTGCCATTGGATCTAAGGTGCCACCGTGACCCACCTTGGCAGCTTTCAAGACATATCGCGCAGTGTTTACTACACCGGCGGAGGTCATACCTACCGGTTTATCAATTATTAACCAGCCATGGAGAGGAAACCCTTTTTTTCTACGGCCCAAGATAATTATACCTTGTTTTCACCTCTTAGAACCGGAAACAGCAGATCTCAAAACTTCGCTAATGCGTTCAGCATAGTCAAATGAGTGATCGGCCTGAAAAGATATGGTCGGTACAAATTTGAGTGTCAGCTCCTGACCTAGGCGGTGTCTAATGAATGGGGTTGCCCTGCCCATAGCCGTTATCAGAGGCTCAGCCTCACCGCCGCCAAGTGGCGTTACAAATGCTATCGCCTTTTTCAAATCCGGACTAACCCGGACCTCTGACACCGTAACCGAAATATTTGCCAACTGAGGGTCACGAAGTTCACCCCGTTGAAAAATGTTGACTAGCGCATGCCGTATTTCTTCTGCAACTCTCAATTGGCGTTGACTAGGCATTTTGCCTGCAGTTTTTCCCATATGAGCTTCCGTAAGAACACTCGTTAACTGAGACAAGACAAGACAAATCAACTAAGCTAGCCTTAGTCAGATCTCTGGGGCCACTTCTTCAAGGGTAAAACACTCAATCACGTCGCCAGCCTTGATGTCATTATAATTCTCAAATGACATGCCACATTCGTAATTCTGCTGCACTTCCCGAACATCGTCTTTAAACCGCTTCAGCGTAGACAAATTGCCTTCATGCAACACTACGTCATCCCTTATTAACCTAACCCCAGCTCCGCGCTTTACAGTTCCCTCGCTGACATAACATCCTGCCACCTTACCAATCTTAGAGACGCTAAATACTTCTCTAATTTCTGCGTTTCCAAGAAATGACTCCCTAATTTCAGGGGTCATCAAGCCAACTAATACACCCTTCATATCGTCTGCCAGGTCATAAATCACGGAATAATAGCGTATCTCTGTTTTCTCCAACTCCGCCAAATTACGGGCTTGTTTGTTAGCTCGCACGTTAAAACCTACAACCAACGCACCCGAGGCGTTTGCAAGTTGGATGTCTGACTCGTTGATACCCCCTACCGCCTGATGAACAATCTTCACTTTAACCTCGTCTTGTGGTAGTTTTTCGAGCAACCCGACGATGGCCTCAACAGAACCCTGCACATCCGCCTTAACCAAAAGTTGAAGTACCTTTGATTTGCCCGTTTGAATGGCAGAAAACAACTCTTCAAGAGTACTTTGTGATGAAACTGCTGTTCTGATGGCGCGCTTCTTATTCTCCCGGAATTCAGCTATTTCACGCGCACGCGCTTCAACTTCAACTACGACAAAATCATCACCAGCATTAGGAACTGCATTAAGCCCAATCACCTCTGCCGGCACCGACGGGCCAGCCTCCTTAATATTACCACCACGGTCATTAACCATAGCCCTAACCCGACCCCACTCACTCCCAGCGACGAAAATATCTCCTATTTTTAAGGTGCCTCTTTGAACAAGTACCGTCGCCACTGGCCCTCGGCTGGACTCCATTCTGGACTCAATAATTGTGCCTTCCGCCGGTCTATCTGGATTAGTTTTGAGATCAAGAATTTCTGCTTGAAGCACAATATTTTCAATCAGTTTTTCAAGGTTAGTCTTTTTTATAGCGGACACTTCCACATCCAACACATCACCACCCATCTCTTCAGAAACCACCTCATGTTCAAGCAACTGCGTTCGGACGCGATTAGGATCTGAATCGGGCAGGTCAACTTTGTTAATTGCAACAATGATTGGTACATTAGCTGCCTTAGCATGGCTAATTGCTTCCACTGTTTGTGGCATAACACCATCGTTGGCCGCTACCACTAAAACAACCATATCTGTTACGCTTGCTCCACGAGATCTCATGGCAGTGAAAGCCTCGTGTCCAGGTGTATCAATAAAAGTAATTTTATTTCCACCAACAGTTGCCGTTTGATAGGCACCAATGTGTTGCGTTATACCGCCAGTTTCTCCGGACACCACATCAGCCTCCCGAAGGGAATCTAACAACGAGGTTTTTCCATGATCCACATGGCCCATAACCGTTACTACCGGCGACCTTATGGTCAATTCGCCATCCATGTCATCATCACCGGTTAAACCAATTTCAACATCTGATGCGCTGACACGTTTTATCTTATGTCCGAATTCTTCAACCAATAGTTCCGCTGTATCCGCATCTATTGTTTGTTGAATGTTAGCCATAACGCCCATTTTCATAAGCGCCCCCACAACCTCCGCGCCCCTTTCTGCCATTCGGTTAGATAATTCCTGGACGGTGATGGTTTCTGGCACCGTTACTTCTCGAATAATTTTTACATGCTCTATAGGGCCTTCACGTAATTTCTGTTTTTCACGTGCTCGACGAACTGAAGCCAAGGAACGGACCCTTTCAGTTTCGTCCAAAGCGTCAGCAATTGTTAATTTTCCAGCCCGCCGCCTAGGTTCGTTTCGCCTAACCGAGGTGGGCCGCTTAGGGGTACCTTTGCCTCTATTTTCTTTATTGACCTCTTCTGTATCAATCGCCGCCTCGTCTATATCGTGGGCTCTTAGTTTAGCAACGCCGGCTTCAGCGGCGGCGGCGCCTCTTTCTTCTCGTACACGTTTTTCCTCTTCTTCCGCATTACGCCGGGCTTGGGCCTTTTCATCTGGGTCCCTTTCTGCTTTCCTCTCAGCTTCCTCAAGATCTGTTTTTTGGGTAAGATGCTCTTCTTTAGCCCTCCCTTTTTGGACCTCCAACATCCGCTTCTCTTCTTGGCGCCTTGCCTCTTCCAGGGCACTTGCCCGGGTCGCTCGTTCTTGTTCTGTTAAGGTCGGACCAGTCTCAAGATTTGGAGTAACCGCTTCTTTGACCTCCTTATCTACTGTTTCTTTGGGTTTTTCTTCAATATTCAATGTTGGCGCGTTTTTAACTTCCTTCATACTCCCGCTTGTACCTGGAGCGAAGACGCGTTTCTTTCGAACTTCAACAGTTACAACCTTTGATCTCCCGTGGGAAAACTTTTGGCGAACCTGACCCCCTTCGATCGTTTTTTTTAATTCGAGCTTTCCAGGGTGAGATAAACTCAACTTATTTTTTGTTGCTGGTTCTTTCTTATCCATCATAATAAACCGTGTTTAAAAAATCTTTTCTACTAACCTAGCTAAGTTAATGACATAAACTTCAAATAACCGCTATTATTACGAGGCTGGTTTAGTCATAACTTATCTGTCAACTCACTCGCTATCTGTTTGCGGTTCGAGAGTTTTACTTTCATCTTCAGTATTTTCACCCTCAGGTTCTACTATTTCCTCATCCTCAAACCAGTGCGCCCGGGCAGTCATTATAATTTCGTTGGCTTGATCTTCCGTTAGGACTTTCTCCCCCACAACCTCCATCAACTCATCACCGGCCAAATCAGCAAGATCATCAAGTGTCTTTATTCCAGTTTCTCCGAGTTTTAACAACATGTCACCCGTTAGGCTTTCCATTTCAGCAATTTCATCACTGACACCCATATCCTTGCGCTGTTTTTCCTGGTCTGCTTCCCTAACCTCAAGATATTGCCGTGCTCGCTCTCGGAGTTCCTTGCATACATCGTCGTCAAAACCCTCGATGGCGGTTAATTCCTCCACCGGAATAAATGCCACCTCTTCAACCGAAGAAAAACCTTCCGTAACTAATAGTTGGGCGATTACCTCGTCAACATCCAGAGCGTCTACAAACAATTGCGAAAGGGTTCGGAATTCTTCATTACGCTTATCCGATTCCTCTTGCTCGGTCATTATGTCAATATCCCAACCAGTTAATTGTGAGGCTAGCCTCACATTTTGGCCTCGCCGGCCAATGGCAAGGCTAAGCTGGTCATCTGGCACCACCACTTCGATGCGGGTAGCCTCTTCATCAAGCACCACTTTAGCTACCTCAGCAGGCGCCAACGCATTCACAATAAAAGTTGCCGGCTCTTCAGACCATTGAATAATATCAATTTTCTCCCCTTGAAGCTCAGCCACGACGGCTTGAACTCGAGACCCTCGCATGCCTACACACGCACCAACAGGATCAATACTGGTGTCTTTTGAAACAACTGCAATTTTTGCCCGGCTACCTGGATCTCTTGCTACGGACTTAATCTCAATTATAGAATCATAAATCTCGGGAACTTCCTGAGTAAATAAGGCAACCATAAATTGCGAATGATTCCTCGATAAAAAAATCTGTGGGCCACGCGGTTCTTCCCGCACATCATAAATGTAAGATCGAACCCGATCCCCATTGTTAAAATGTTCACGAGGAATAGATTCATCGCGGCGGACTATTCCCTCAGCCCGACCACCCAAATCGACAATAATGTTGCCAAATTCCACTCTCTTCGCCACCCCGTTAACCACCTCACCAACCCTGTCCTTAAACTCGGCAAATTGTCTTTTTCTTTCGGCTTCTCTAACCTTTTGGACGATAACCTGCTTTGCTGTCTGGGCTGCTATTCGCCCAAAGCTAATTGGTGGCAAGGGGTCCACTAAAAATTCTCCAACCTGAGCATCTTCTTTTTTATTACGAGCGGCATCTATAGGAATTTGGGTCACCTCATTTTCCACGATCTCAGCAACTTCTAAAAATCGCGCAAGGTAAATTTCGCCAGATTTTCGATCAATTTTCGCTCGAATATCGTGTTCATATCCATATTTAGAGCGACCAGCTTTTTGAATTGCTTCCTCTATCGCATCCAAAATTTCCTCGCGGTCAATACCTTTTTCCCTTGCCACTGTGTCAGCAACGAGCAGAAGCTCAGGATGCGCATAGAAATTGCTTGTTTCAGTATTGGTTTCCATAGTTTTGGACCTACCCTTCTGCACTTTTTGTTGCAACCATAAACATCTCATCTGATAACGTAAGCTTTGCCCGCCTGATGTCTTCAAATGGCAATTCAGCGGTTCCTTCTTCAATACAAATTCTTACGAGATTATTCTTCATTCCTAAAAGTTGCCCTTTGAACCTTTTCCGTCCGTTGATGGTGTTTACCATCTCAATCTTGGCATCAAACCCCGAGTAACGATCATAATCAGACGGACAAACTAATGGCCGGTCAATTCCAGGCGAACTAATTTCCAAGCTGTAAGCATCTTCAACTGGGTTTGCCACATCCAAAATATTTGAAACCTCGCGGCTAATTAACGCACAATCTTCAACAGTCATATTAACTTCATCTACTCTTTCCGCCATGACTTGCATGGTTTTATTTTGGGAACCGGCCATCCGCACGCGCACCAACCTATACCCCATAGCCTTGAGCGTTGGGTTGAGAAGATCCGCCACCTTGGTTTCTACGTTAAAATTATCCTTCACTGCACTTTGTTTTATCTGGCAGCTAACTGGTAAGCCTAGTTTAACTGAACACCCGGCTCACAAAGCCAGACTTCCCTTGATGACCCCATTCCAATAAAAGATCATAAAAATAAAAAAGTGGACCTTAGGCCCACACATAAATCACGAATTCAACTGGCGTTTTAATACAATGAACGCATAATCGTTCTAAATAAGACTAACTTCAAGTGTTTTTGCGAAAAAACCAGCTTTTCTAAAGCTCATACCTTTCTAAAACTAAGATATACACAGGGTTGGCCCACTTTGCGAGCTTTTGACTCGTATCGGGTCTCTATAGCATCAGATGGTGGTCTTTTCCAATCTTTTGATCTCCTCGGTTCCCAATTAAAATCGGTACGATTACTTACCACCTCAAGAACATCACGGATATAACACATGTTGTCTGACGCAAATCTGAGTTCAGCATGAGGGCGCATTTGTTGACTAAGTTTATCCAGTAAAGCAGTCGAAAATAATCGCCGCTTACGGTGCTTTTTTTTTGGCCAAGGATCTGGGAAAAGAATAAATACCCGGCCTAGGGAATTTGAAGCGAGGTTACGTAATAACAACCTAACATCGTCATTTAATAACCTGACATTGTTGAGATCCTGGCGTTCCATTTTACTCAAGAGGCTAGCCACCCCATTTATGAACGGCTCAATTCCCAGAAACCCTATGTCAGGATTTGTACTGGCATGATATGCGAGATGTTCTCCAGCCCCAAAACCTATTTCCATCCAGACATCTTTCACTGGCGGATAGAAAAGAGACATTGGATCAAGCTGTTCCTCCCCAGGGCAAATAGGTATCAAAACTCTTGGTAACTTTTCTTGGATCTGCGCCTGGCGTCCCTGGCGGAGCTTACGTCCTTTTCTGCGGCCATAAAAGTTTAGTTTTTGCTTTTTTTTACGCACCGTACATTAGAACATGTTTTTCAACTTGTCCGCTAAATCTGTTTGTTCCCATGAGAACCCTCCGTCGGGATCGGGTGTCCGACCAAAATGCCCATATGCCGCTGTACGAGCATATATGGGCCGATTTAATTTTAGTTTTTCTCGAATGCCCCGCGGACTTAAGTCCATAACGTCCTGCAACATACCAGCTAGCTCGTTTTCACTTACCTGAGCCGTCCCTGCACAGTCAACATAGACCGAAAGTGGTTTTGAGATGCCAATAGCATAAGACAACTGTATAGTGCATCTCTCAGCCAACTCTGCTGCAACAACGTTTTTGGCCAAATAGCGGGCCGCGTATGCTGCAGAACGATCAACTTTGCTAGGATCCTTGCCCGAGAACGCGCCTCCTCCATGAGGGGCTGCGCCACCATAGGTATCTACGATAATTTTACGTCCTGTAAGCCCTGCGTCTCCATCAGGGCCTCCTATGACAAAACGCCCGGTTGGATTAACGTAAAACTCTTCCTCATCACACATCCACCCATCAGGCAAAACTTTAAGAACGTAAGGTCGCACGATTTCCCGTACGGCATCCTGATCAAGCTCGACCGCGTGCTGGGTGGAAACAACCACAGACGCAGCCCGAATAGGTTTGCCTTTTTCATATTGCAAAGTTAATTGGCTTTTCGAGTCAGGACCCAGTCCTGGTTCTCCGCCTGAATGACGAGCTTTAGCTAATGCCTCGAGAATAGCGTGAGAATAAAATATAGGTGCCGGCATCAGAGCGCTAGTCTCGCGACATGCATAACCAAACATGATGCCTTGGTCACCCGCGCCCTCATCCTTATTTCCACTCGCATCTACACCTTGGGCTATGTCTTTAGATTGGGAATGCACGTAAACCGAAACATCCGATTTTTCCCAATGAAACCCTTCTTGTTCGTAACCGATGTCTTTAACACAAGCCCGTGCAGAAGCCTCCAGATCATCATGAGTTATAGAAACTGGCCCCCTCACTTCACCCGCTAAAACAATCCTGTTAGTAGTACACATTGTCTCTACCGCTACCCGCGAATCGGGATCACCAGTTAGATAAGTGTCAACAATGGAATCTGAAATACGGTCACAGATCTTGTCTGGATGGCCTTCAGATACAGATTCACTTGTAAATTTATAGTTACCATCCAACACTACATGAACTCCCGTATTATTATGTTTTTGGAGAGAAAAAAATTTAGGTATGAATAAGTACCCGCTAATATTTATTGAGGCACCTCACTTTCTGGCAATCTTTCGCCAACCCGTCAAGCCGTATTGATACCGAAAATACGTCCAATTTGACAAGTACAATGAAAGCGCGTCAGGTTGAATTCCTAAATTCCAACTGTATTACAAAACCTACACTCGTACCGCTAGTTTCCATAGCCTAAAAACATCTCATTTAACCCTAACTAAATTTAATGAATCTTATCCTTTGGTAAAAAAATATCTTAAACGAAAAACTCCAAACAGAAGCAAAACAATGCAAAATATTGTGGTGTTCCCGTGCTTAGCAAACCACGTCGAATTAGAAAGCCGGGCAGGTAATGGACTTTCCACAGAGATTTCTTCGTTTAAAACAGTTCGTACACGTACCCTGCCATAGGAGTCTATAACACCTGAAATTCCCGTGTTTGCAACACGAACCAAGGGAAGACCCAACTCAACTGAGCGCAGCTGAGCGGAGGCAAAGTGCTGATAAGGACCGGATGAGTAACCAAACCAAGCGTCGTTGGTCAGGTTTAATAACCAACCCGGTCTGTTTTTTTCTCGGTCCACTTGTATCTGTTGTATCTGTCCAGGAAAAATGACCTCGTAACAAATCAATGGAATAAATGATGGGGCACCCGGAGCTTTTAATACTTTTGGCCCTACACCTGGTGAAAAGTCGGTTCCCGCTCCCGTGAGTTTTGGAAAACTTATAAAACTACGGAATGGAATATATTCTCCAAAGGGAACCAAATGTTGCTTGTCGTAAGTATCTCTTATGTAGGCATTTGAATCTATGACGTGAACACTATTCCAAATCTCCCTAAAACCACTCTGATTCCGTCCCTGACGCGGTGCACCCGTGATCAGCGCTCCGCCAATTGGCGCCGCGATAGATACTAATTCTAACGCTTCTGGAACCGTGCTGAGAAAAAGAGGCGTCGCCGTTTCTGGCCAGATGGTGTGGGTCGTCACATTAGTAGCAGCAGTTTCCCCGGGTCGACTTAACCGAAGCAGTTTATCAAAATGGGCTCTCTGTAAATGTGGCTTCCATTTATCCCGCTGCTCGATATTTGGCTGTATGAGGCGGAGGTTCACACCATCTACAATTACTTCAACGGCCTGATTTAGACGAATGTGCCCACCAACCCAGATTATCACCAGGGTAGCTCCGGTTACCACGACCATTAAACAACGCTTAGACAAAACAATACTGTTGTCACCAAGAACAGCAGGTGCTGCAGCGGCCAGCACTGTGACTAAACTTAAGCCAAAAACTCCTGTCACCGCCGTAATTTGAATCATGGCTTCTGAAAACGTCCACACACTTCCAAGAAGATTCCATGGAAATCCCGTGAACGCCCAACCTCTAATCCACTCAAAAACCACCCACCAAAGGGCAAGGTTCAGTACTAGGTGAGCTCCGTCACGCGACGACACGTACGCTGCCCACCCGGCTAATCCTATGTAGAGCGCCATACCAGCTGAAAGACAAAAAAGCGCGAAAGGAGCCATCCAAGCAAAAGTAGCGGCGTCGACAAAAAATGAAAATGACACCCAATATAATCCAGCTGCAAAAAAACCCACACCAAACCACCAACCGACTGCAAAAGCCGACCGCGAAGCGTTCTTTGTGAGTTTCGTGTGTTGTAACCGGCCAGACGGGGAGCTCCCCTCTATTAACCAAACAAGCCCGACAAACCCTGGGATCAGCAATGGCAATATATATAGAGGAGGGAATGCTAATGCTGTTACAACCCCCAACAAAAGTGCCGCAACCCTTCTGGGCCATCTCTCTAGTGACACCACCCATCCGCGAAGCTGCTCAATTCTTGAAATCAAATCGTTGGTCCGGAAAAATAATGTGAGCCTTAAAACTGCAAATATTATTTCAAGTTCGGGTCGTAATTCTCGGTAGTTAGGTTATGAATACGCAAATGTTTTACCCGGCGGGGATCTGCATCTACTATCTCGATTTCTACGCCCGAAGAATGTTTTACCAATTCACCACGGACCGGAACACGACCCGCCAAAGAAAAAACTAGGCCGCCGAGTGTGTCCAGCTCTTCCCGTTCTTCATCCGTTACAAAGAGGCCTACAACCTGTTCAAAATGAAAGATTTCTAATCTGGCGTCGGCATCAATTGCACCATCTTTCCGCACGCGCCAAGTAGGCTCGTCATCCAGATCATGCTCATCTTCAATTTCCCCAACAATTTCTTCTACCAAATCTTCGATGGTAAGAAGCCCATCTACTCCACCAAACTCATCAACAACTAATGCCATATGAGTGCGTTTTGCTCTCATTTCTAGGAGCAATTCAAGCACCTGCATTGAGGGTGCTACAAATAACACCGGCCTGACAATTTCATGGAGATTAATTAAACCCTTCTTTTGCTGAGCTGAAAGAACATCTTTAATATGGATCATGCCAATAGCATCATCGAGCGCCTCTTGAAAAACGGGGACCCTTGAATGAGCCTCCTCGTTTATCAGGAGTATAATTTGTTCAAGCGTGGCGTTTGCATTAATGCCAATTATATCAGCCCTTGGGACCATAACATCAGCAATTGTACGGTCTCGCAAATTAAGAATATTTTCAAGGAGTGTCCGCTGTTCTTCAACGATTGACGTTTCTGAATGCGGGTGGTCCTCAATTAGTTCTTCTAAAGCACCACGGACCGTGTTTTCCCCGTTCTTATTTTGCAAAAACCTTTGCACATATCCTAAAATTGATCTGGCTATGGAAACGACAAAGACTACATGCTTCCTCTGAGCAATTTTAATACCCGTCTCTTCATTCATGCCGATTTAAAAATTCCCTTTTTTGAAAAACTTGTATTGATTAAGCGCGCCAATATTTTAGCGCTTTTTTCAAACTCACAGATACGGATTTCCCACACCTAAATTAGCCAAAATTTCTATCTCCAAACATTCCATTTTTTTGGCGTCTGCGTTAACGTCATGTTTATAACCTAACAAATGCAGGACACTATGGACGACTAAATGGCAAATGAGATCAGCAAATTCAGTTATGTTCTCATTATCCAGTAATTCCCGGTGACATGTTTCAAAAGCCAGGACCATATCCCCTAAATGTTGCGGCAAGACAGGGCTAGAATGGAAATTATTGGTTGGAAACGAGAGCACATTAGTTGGTAAATCCTGATCACGGTATTTTTTGTTTAGGTGTTGCACTAGAGCATCATTCGCTAAAACAATGCTTATCTCTATCGGCCTGTCTACAATGTTTTGGCTCTCAAGCACTGCTCCAACAGCTTTTTCGCAAACATCTTCCCAATTAGGTAGCAACTTTTGCCATTTACCGGCTTTAATCAAAATATCAATGTTGTGTGATGGAGGCATAATGCCTAGCGTTTAACTTTCTCTCGTTTTAACCCTGTCCATTATTTGTATTATAAGCTTTTATAATCCGAGGAACCAAGGCGTGGCGGACAACATCGGCTTCACCAAACTCCACGAATGACACGCCTTTGACTCCCCTTAACCGGCTAACAGCATCCCCTAACCCTGATGCAACGCCCGCTGGAAGATCAATTTGGCTAAGATCACCAGTTACAACCATTCGAGCGTTTTCACCCAAACGTGTAAGGAACATCTTCATTTGAACGGATGTAGTGTTCTGCGCCTCATCGAGAATCACGAAAGCGTTTTCCAAAGTACGACCTCGCATAAAAGCAAGCGGAGCTATCTCAATTTCGCCGTTTTCCAATTTGGTAGCAACTTGGTTATACGGAAGCATGTCATGCAACGCATCGTATAGTGGTCTCAAATAGGGATCCACCTTTTCTCTCATATCTCCGGGAAGAAAGCCTAATTGTTCGCCCGCTTCTACCGCTGGACGGGAGAGAATAATGCGATCAATTTCGCCTTTCACGAGGGCCTCTACTGCTTTTGCTACGGCTAAATAGGTCTTTCCCGTGCCAGCTGGGCCTAATCCGAACGTCAAGTCACTTCGCTCGATTAAATCCAAATAGCATGCCTGCTGAGGGGATCGAGGCATAATATGGCGTTTTCTCGTTCGAACTGCGTGAAGCTTTGCGTTATTTAATGCCGCTTTCCCATTTTCACCAGCCGCAATCATACGAAGGGCTACATCGACTTCTGTAGAATCAACATTGTGCCCATCCTTCAGTCGGGCATATAGTCCTTTAAGCACAACGCCGGCTGTATCCGCCAACTCATTAACACCAGAAATAATCACCAAATTACCTTTTGAGTTCAGTGAAACATCGAGCTCTTGCTCGATCCGGGCCAGATGTATGTTATGGCTCCCAAAGAGTTGCGGTAAAAGCCTGTTATCGTCAAATTCAAGCACTACTGATTTTTCAGGGTTCCGAGGACTTCCTATCAACCGTCGTTCCTTTCAAGCCTTTCTGACCAAAAACTTAAGGAGGTATCCGCAAAAACCGCACCGAGGCTATTGGTAAAAGCCGCTTCAACTTTCAACTTAACTCTTTTACCGATGTAGTCTGCCGGCGCTGTAACATGAACGGCCTGCATGTAGGGGCTTCTCCCTGCCAGTTGCCCAAAATTACGACCCGGGCGATCAAGCAAAACTGGCATGATGGTACCCACACACGCCTCATTAAACCTCCGTTGTTTAGACATTAAAATGGTTTGCAGTTGTGTAAGGCGTTCAGATTTAACCTCCTCCGGGATCTGGTTTTCCATAGAGGCCCCGGGGGTTCCTGGCCTAGGACTATACTTGAAGGAAAACGCCTGGACAAAATCTACCTCAGCAACCAAAGATAATGTGGCTAAAAAATCTTCATCGGTTTCTCCGGGAAAACCAACAATAAAATCGGACGATAGTTTGAGATTTGGATTCTCGGCCTTAAGAAAATCAATTATCCGGAGATAATCACCACGACTGTGCCGCCGATTCATTCGCGCCAAAACATCATTCGAACCAGACTGTACTGGTAGGTGTAGAAACGGTGCCAGTTTATCCAGTTTCCCGTGTGCGTGGATTAGTTCGTCTGTCATATCTGCGGGATGGGAGGTTGTATAACGTAGAAGCTCTAATTTTTCGATTTTAGCCAGTTCATACAATAACTGCGCTAAACTCGCCGCGCCTGAACCAACAGAATGCCACCGCCCGTTATAGGCGTTCACGTTCTGGCCCAGTAGAGTAATTTCCTTCACTCCACATGAGATCAATTGACGAGCCTCAGAGACGATGTCTTCCACTGGACGGGAGTACTCGGCTCCCCTGGTGTAAGGCACCACACAAAAAGTGCAAAATTTGTCGCATCCTTCTTGAACCGTCAAAAATGCACTAAATGCTTCCGTCTTTACCTCAGGTAAGTAGTCAAATTTTGGCTCAACGGGGAAATCAATATCTAAAATACGCGCCGACTTAGAATTTACTCCTTCTTTCGATAAAGCTCGAGTAACCATCTGTGGTAACCGATGATAAGTTTGAGGCCCAAGGACAATATCTACGTATGGTGCGCGCCTTAAAACTTGCTCCCCCTCGGCTTGGGCAACACAACCCGCCACGGCAATGACCGTAGTTCTTCCTTTTGTTTTTCGTTTTTCCTTAATATTTTCATATCGTCCCAGCTCCGAATACAGCTTTTCTGCGGCTTTTTCACGAATATGGCAGGTGTTCAAGATTACCACTTCAGCCTTCTTTGGGTCATCCGTGTAACTGTAACCCAAAGGAATTAAAACATCAGCCATTCGACGGGAATCGTAGACGTTCATCTGGCATCCAAAGGTTTTTATGTGAAGCTTTTTACTCAATTTATTTACTTGTTATCGCGAGCTATTGAATGCTTTTAATCATCAGAATTATAATTGGTCGGCGCGCCGTACAACTCCATACGATGACCAACAAGCTTGTACCCAAGTTTAGACGCGATTTTGTGCTGCAAATTTTCAATTTCCTCATCGTGAAATTCGATGACCTTACCTGATTTAACATCTATCAAATGATCATGGTGTTCGCTGGACGCCTCTTCATAGCGAGCTCGCCCATCACCAAAATCATGCCGATCAAGTAAACCCGCCTCCTCAAATAGCCTAACCGTCCTATAAACGGTAGCAATACTGATATTGTTATCAACCTGGGATGATCGTTTATATAGTTCCTCCACGTCAGGATGATCCTCTGCGTCCGATAAGACCCGAGCAATTACACGTCGTTGCCCGGTCATTTTCATCCCACGTTTAATGCACAGATTTTCTAAACGGGATAGCATCGTATTTGTTGCCACTTAATTATTGATCCTTCTCCACGATACTAAACATAAACCCATGCTTGTACATTTTCTCGATCTCTTGTTAACGCCAAGAACCGGTAATTGGGCATCAAACATCGGCCCGTCATGATTTTCTACCAAGGCCAATTTCCTTTGCAAGATCGCTTCGATGCTTTGCATAATTAGGCGCTACCATGGGATAATCGAGAGGCAAGCTCCATCGCTGTCTATACTCTTCTGGTGTCATATTATAGGCTGTCTTTAGGTGGCGCTTTAGCATCTTGAGCTTCTTTCCATCTTCGAGGCAAACTATAAAATCAGGGGTTACCGATTTTTTAATCGATACCGGTGGGTTAAGACGCTCGGGAAACCCCTGATTTTCATCTACGTTAGCCAGCGTAAAATAGACATCTTTAATAAGCTGCGGCAATTCATTGACTGCAAGTGTATTGTTGCTAACATGGGCCGCAACAATCTCGCTTGTTAGTTCCAATAATTCACTACGGTTTTCTTGGTCCGCCATGGTGTTTTAACCCTATATTTTAAAATATATTCAAAAGCAAGTTAAGCATTTTACTTAACCTAGGCGCTGATTACTATAGTAATTCTTTGGGTCTGTTTTTATTTTTTAGTCTTGCTCTTGTATGTATTAAACCTATCATTTGGCCTTCATTGTTACGATCTAAATATGTCAGATCAACAGATACCAAATAAAATTTTAGATTAGAACCCAGCACCTTAATTTGCTAACCGCTTTTGACAGGCACCTGAACGTGAGGGGCACGCAAATAAAACGGTTCAGCAGGCAAACACGCATATCCAGACAGGTGCCTTTCCTGAGCAATTTCAGCCACCTGGATAGCATCCGGACCGGCTAAAGATGACGCCAGACGGCACTTAAAGCGTTCAGAACGGTCACCAATTTCTGAGACCGCACGTTCAGCTCCGTCACCCGCAACTAAAATATCGGTTTGCAAACCGAGCTGTTCGCTAACATAGCTAACTATATCAGGGCTCCCAACAGCTTTTGGTTCACCTAGCCGTGCCCGCGCCTCATTAAACATCTGTAAGTAGAAGTCGTCACGCCTAGTTTCTAGAGCGATCAAAACGGGGGCCCCAGCCCATTCTTTTTCCGTAATTGAAGCTGCTACAGCCTCAAAGCTTGTAACACCTATAACAGGCACCTTAGCTGCCACCGACAAGCTTCGAGCCGTCGCAAGACCAACTCTAATCCCTGTAAACGAACCAGGTCCAACGGTAACAGCTATTAACTCCAAGTCCAGGAACTCGAAAGAAACGGACGAAATTGCTTCTTTCATCATTGGTATAAGGACTTCAGCGTGCCCACGATCCAATATTTTTCGATAGTTGTAGACTTTCTTTCCGCCAGAAAAAACTGCTACCGAACTTGCGCCCGCTACCGTATCAAGAGCTATAATATTCATAGGAAATAATATATTCTTACCATAATGATTTAACCGTTAATACTTTTTTACTCTATAAAATATCTATCGCCAAATTCACCAATGAGATCACGACACATGAACCTTGTGGAAATAACACCAGACAACCACGACATTACTTTGAACATTGCCTACGCAACAACTGATAATTTCACCGGTGCACCCGTTTATCGCCGCAGTGGTTGTTATCTTCATAAAAAGGCGGAAAAATGCCTGAAAAAAGCATCAGGATACGCTAAAAAGCTAGGATATAGGTTTAAGATCTATGATGCGTTTCGCCCAACTGAAGCCCAATGGGTTCTGTGGAACCACACCCCTGACCCTATGTTTCTCGCTGACCCGCGACATGGGTCACCCCATTCACGAGGCGTGGCTGTAGATTTGACTTTAATCGACGAAACGGGAAAAGACCTTGAAATGGGAACTGGTTTTGACACTTTTCACCCAAAATCCCATCACGGTAATGTTAACGTCTCCCCTGAAGCACAGCGAAACCGCCATTTGTTGATGGGAATTATGACCTTATCGGGCTGGAACTTCTACCAAAACGAGTGGTGGCACTACCAATTGTTTAATTCTCAAAACTACCCCCTTTTAAGTGATTCTGTGTTATTAGACGGCTTAATGCCATTAAATACAAAAACATGAATATAATGAAGTGCGCCATATTAATTTTCTTGGCTCTTCTATTTATTGCGCCGCAATCCATGGCAACAAACTCCGCCGTCTTTATTATGTATCACCGGTTTGGAGAAAATAATTACCCTAGTACTAATGTTCGATTAGCACAGCTCGAAAATCATATTCGTGAATTAAAGAGCGGGCCATACACGGTTCTGCCGGTTTTACAAATTCTTTCCTACATCAAAAATGACCGAGCTCTGCCAAAACGTACTGTGGGCATTACAATAGATGACGGGTTTGAATCCATTTATACCAAAGCCTGGCCGCGTTTCAAAAAGGCTCAATTACCCTTTACGGTTTTTATTTCAACAAAATCAATCGATGAAAATCGTTCAAATCGCCTTAGCTGGAATCAAATCCGAGAAATGCGCGCAGCAGGTGTGACATTTGGTGCTCATTCTGCATCTCACCTTCATATGGTAAATACACCCCGTAATCGGAACGAGGCAGAGATTATTAAGTCCAACACAAGAATGACTGTGGAATTGGGTGAGCAACCAGTAATCTTCGCGTATCCATACGGCGAAGCTAGTAATGAGGTTTTTGAATTAATTTCTAAGAGCAGCTATAAATACGCGTTTGGCCAACATTCTGGTGTTATAAGCCGTTTTAGTGATAAAAAATATCTTCCTCGCTTTGCCCTCAATGAAAAGTATGGTGAGTTAAATAGATTTAGGCTCATCATCAACACGTTACCATTGCCCGTTTCAGAATTTACCCCCAGCAGTCCTATAATTGGCAAAACTAATCCCCCTAATGTAGGTTTCACCGTAATCCCCAGTCTTAAGAACTTGAACAGGATTAGTTGTTTTACCAGTGAAGAAGGAAAAATATCAACTACTCTACTTAGCACGTCAAGAGTTGAGGTGAGGATGACAAAGCCCTTTATTAAAGGTCGAAACCGCCTGAATTGTACTCTGCCTGGTGGTGGAGGACGATGGCATTGGCTTGGGGCAATATTCGTTGTACCAAAATCTTAGATAGCCTGCTGATATATGCCACCCAATCTAAGATTATTAGCTAATTATTCTTTGAATTACACGAAGGCTCCTATCACCAAGTTTTAGGCCGTCTAACTTTTCCAAACTATTTGACTTGATGATTTTTTGGAGGGATTTGGTATAGTTCTCTCCTCGTTCAGAATAAGGTGAAAGGTGAAATGAAAGTTTCTGGCCACTCAATATTAAACCTAATCGACGTAATTCTGAACGACCTGTTCTGAATGAGCGGTATGCCTGGTGGGTGTTTAGATTCCTCGCATACGCCCGCACACCATCCAAAAGGGACCGGAAAGCTTTAATTCTATAATTGCGATTAATCATCCGCCCCAATGGGATTAGTCCACCCTTGCTGCTATCCGTCCACTGACCAAATAGAGCGTTTCCTTCGACAACAAATCGTGAAGTACCCCAGCCACTCTCCTCCGCTGCCTGAGCTAAAGCAAGTGAGGGCGGAATAATATCCATACCGAGTTCTAACGCGCCCAAGTCTCCGCGGATCACTTTGTAACGGTTCTCCATAACAGCTAACCATAATCTGTCTTCAGCAGACAATTTAACTCTGTTATTTACTAACTTTTTTAGTTTGATAAGTTTTATGCGTTCAGCCCATATTTCGTCATTAACCTTAAGAATGAGTGGCAGCACACTTAGGAGAAATAATTCTTTCCTATCCTTAGTTGCCTTAATTCGCTTCATGTCACCTGGTAAACTTTTAACAAAAAGGCGCGGTATACGGACCTGTCCAGCTTGGACTGAATTAAAGTCATACTTTATCCTCGCAAACATCCTGAAAAGGGTGTTCGAGGTAAGTGATTTTCGACGACTTTTTTCAAGACTTGTTATTTCAGGGACTGCGTCTGGCGATAAAAAAACCGCTTTTGGTGCGAAAGTAGTCCTGTCAACTGGCAATACCGCGGCCAACAATAAAAGTGTCGCAGTGGCGGATCCAATGAACGCTAAGATAAATCTTTCGAATGTCATCATTTTTTGTTCTCAGGGAAACACAGGCCGGAAATTACCCTAACCAAATACCTGCCCTATCGGCTAGCCGTTTTTGGATAATATTTTTTTTAAAATTTTTACAAATATTTACAAATAGTTATTCTCTCAGGCTTCTACCTAGCATTACTATTTAAAACTTTAATTAATGGAAGATAGTAATAGATTTAGGCGAATCGGAGGCGCGCTGAAGGTAACTTTGTGGCATTAAATTATATTTATAAATATCTTTATCTTTTTGGGCGAAGGAGACCAACGATATCATAGACCTCATCTAAAATCGGACGCGCAATGATCCGGGCTCTTTCTGAACCATCGGCTAAAACCTCGTCTAGATATCCCGGATCTGCAACCAATTTAGCCATTTCCATGCTAATGGGTCCTAAAACTTCTATTGCCAACTCCGTCAAATCCTCCTTAAATTTCGAGAACTGGGCGCCTTCAAATCTTTCGCAAACCTCTTCCACGCTTTTGTCAGCGAGCGCCGAAAAGACCGCAAACAGGTTTGCTGCCTCTGGTCGGTTTTCTAATCCTTTTGGATGTTGGGATCCCCGGGTACCGAGCTC
>JGI24919J38490_100039_pt1 | contig 37073 bp, 29 predicted proteins | sample LinPFosmplate7_FD_38490 | JGI IMG/M metagenome (IMG submission 38490) | reverse complement strand
TGCAGGTCGACTCTAGAGGATCCCACGGTTTGCAAAAAGAGCTGCATATTCTTTTTCTTTTTCTTCCCATTTGGCTTTTTTGTCGTCTGCTTCTTTTATTTCTTTTCTGAAAATAATTTCAGCTGCACCTTTAGCGCCCATAACAGCAATTTCAGCAGAGGGCCATGCGTAATTCATGTCTGCACCAATATGTTTGGAATTCATTACATCGTAAGCGCCGCCATAAGCCTTTCGTGTTATCACCGTAATTCTTGGAACTGTTGCTTCCGAAAAGGCATATAATAACTTTGCACCATGCGTTATAATTCCACGCCATTCTTGATCTGTTCCGGGTAAAAACCCAGGTACATCTTCTAGCACTAATAAAGGAATGTTAAAACAATCACAAAAACGAACAAAACGAGCCGCTTTTGTAGAGGCTTCGATGTTTAATACACCGGCTAAAAAAGCAGGCTGATTTGCAACTATACCAATTGATTTTCCGGCTAAACGAGCAAATCCACAAACGATATTTTCGGCATATTTTTTATGTACTTCATAGAAAGAATCTTTATCGGTAAGCTCTTCTATAACTTCTTTGATGTCGTAGGGTTGATTTGGGTTGTCAGGAATAATAATATTTAATTCCTCTCTTTTTTCATCTGCTAAATTATAGGCTAGGCCAGGAGCTTCTTCCTCACAGTTTTGAGGCATATAAGAAAGAAGAGTTTTGAGCTCATTAATTAAATCTACTTCGTTTGCGCATGAAAAATGTGCTACACCTGATTTTGATGAATGCGTTGAAGCACCTCCTAGTTCTTCGGAAGTTACCTCCTCATGTGTAACTGTTTTTACAACATTTGGTCCTGTAACAAACATATATGAGGTGTCTTCTACCATCATTATAAAGTCTGTTAAAGCTGGAGAGTAAACTGCGCCACCTGCACAAGGGCCCATAATCGCCGAAAGTTGAGGTATAACTCCTGATGCTTGTGTATTTTTGTAGAAAATATCTGCATAACCTCCTAAAGAAACAACTCCTTCTTGAATACGAGCTCCTCCAGAGTCATTTAAACCTATAACTGGTGCGCCATTTTGCATGGCTAAGTCTATTATTCTACATATTTTTTGTGCGTGAGCCTCAGCAAGAGAGCCTCCCATTACCGTAAAGTCTTGAGCGAAAACATATACCAATCGTGAATTAACAGTTCCATAACCGGTAACTACGCCGTCTCCTAGAAATTTTTGCTTTTCAAGACCAAAATTGGTCGACCTGTGCGTAACCAGTTGACCAATTTCTTCAAAAGAACCCTCATCTAAAAGAAAATGGATACGCTCACGAGCCGTTAATTTTCCTTTTTTGTGTTGTGCTTCAACCCTATTTTCTCCACCACCTTTATGTGCTTCAGCTACTTTTGAATTAAGTAAGTCTATTTTATTTTTCATTAGTTTAAATTTAATCTAATCTAATTTAAGAACGGCCATAAAAGCTGATTGCGGGATTTCAACATTACCTACTTGTCGCATACGTTTTTTACCTTTCTTTTGCTTCTCTAATAATTTACGTTTACGTGAAATGTCTCCCCCATAACATTTAGCTGTAACATCTTTACGAAGGGCTTTTACCGTTTCGCGAGAAATAATTTTAGCACCAATAGCTGCCTGTATTGCAATATCAAATTGTTGACGTGGTATTAATTCGCGCAATTTTACACATATTTTTTTTCCAATGTTATGTGCGTTGTCACGGTGAATCAATGCCGAAAGGGCATCTACTTGATCACCGTTTAAGAGGATGTCCATTTTCACTAGATTTGACTGTTGGTATCCAATGGGTTGGTAGTCAAACGAGGCATATCCTCTTGAAATGGTCTTTAATCTGTCGTAAAAATCAAATACAATTTCTGCTAGCGGCAATTCAAAACTCAGTTCAACTCTATCTGTAGACAAGTAAACTTGATTTTTAAGCACCCCTCTTTTCTCGATACACAGGGTTATAATTGCACCAATGTATTCTGCTTTTGTAATTATTTGTGCTGTAATGTAGGGTTCTTCAACTTTTTCTATAGTTGAGGGATCTGGTAAGTCTGATGGATTGTTGACCAAAAGTTTTACCCCTTTTCTATTGTACGAAAAATAAGAAACGTTAGGAACTGTTGTGATCACCGTCATGTCAAACTCACGTTCCAATCGTTCTTGGATGATTTCCATGTGTAACATACCTAAAAACCCACAACGAAAACCAAAACCTAAGGCTGCCGAAGATTCTGGCTCAAAAGTAAGTGAAGCATCATTTAATTGTAACTTCTCCATAGAATTGCGAAGCTCTTCGTAGTCTTCGGTGTCAACTGGGTAAATACCTGCGAATACCATAGGCTTTACGTCTTCGAACCCGTCTATAGGTGCTTCACAGGGAGTATCGGTATGTGTAATTGTGTCTCCAACTTTTACTTCGTTGGCTACTTTTATTCCTGAAATAATGTAACCTACATCACCTGCTTTTATTTCTTTTCGTGGTTCCTGGTCTAGTTTAAGTGCACCAATTTCATCGGCAAAGTATTCTTTTTCAGTCGCGAAGAATTTTACTTTATCTCCTTTTCGAATGGTGCCATTTACAACTTTAAAGTAGGCTTCAATACCTCTAAATGGATTGAAAACCGAATCGAAAATTAATGCTTGTAAAGGAGCTTCTTCGTCTCCAACAGGAGCAGGTACCCGATCAACAATAGCTTCTAAAATTTCTTGTATTCCTAAACCCGTTTTTGCCGATGCTGGTATAATATCTGAATCAGCACAACCAATTAAATCTATAATTTGATCTTTTACTTCCTCTGGGTTTGCACTTGGTAAATCTATTTTATTGAGTACAGGTATAATTTCTAAGTCATTCTCCAATGCTAAATAGAGGTTTGAAATAGTTTGTGCTTGAATGCCTTGTGCAGCGTCTACAATTAACAGAGCACCCTCACAAGCTGCAATAGAACGCGAAACCTCATAAGAGAAATCTACGTGTCCTGGCGTGTCAATTAAGTTTAATCTGTAAATAGTGTCTTCAAATGGGAATTCCATTTGGATGGCATGACTCTTGATGGTAATACCTCGTTCACGCTCCAGATCCATACTGTCTAGGAGTTGATTCTTAGATTCTCGCTCGCTTACAGTTTGAGTGTGTTCTAATAATCTATCTGCCAAGGTACTTTTACCATGGTCTATGTGTGCGATGATGCAAAAGTTGCGTATGTTTTTCTGTTTCATTACTGCAAAACTACACTATTTGAGGCAAATACTAAATTGCTATGGTGGCTAAAAAAACTTATATTTGTAGTTAGTTTAAACTCAAACGTTGATTTAAGTTTTTGATGTTGTTACCAACACTATCATTTTGATTATGAAAAGACTGATTTATATTTTATGTACATTTTTCACTTTGAGTTTATTTGCTCAACAGATTGAGACTATCAACAGTAAGTTGTTGTTTCGATACGATGCTGAGTTTTTGAATAATTTAGTGCTTACAAATCCCTCTAAATTAAATTATCTAAATTTTTATGTAGAGAACTCCTACGCTTTTCATCAATCTGACCAAATGCCACTTGAGAAATTAGATCAAATACCGAATATTTTAAATTTTATTTTAGTTTCAGATTCCTTTGAAATTCCAAATACTATAGACCAAACTAATTTCAATATTCTAATGTTTGATGTGGTTTTTAAGCAAGACAAACAGAATGTTTATCGGCTTGGTGATACAAATATACTGGTTTATTTAAAAAGTAAAGAAGAGATATACACATTGTATAACAATGCTAATTAATAGGCAATGAGAAATATAGTAACTTTTATAGCTTGTGTTTTTTTTAGTACACTCCCCAGTTTAGCTCAAAATGATATGAATTGTAGTGACGGAGAACTGGGTGTTGTTGTTTCTTTATATTTTACTCAAAACGGTCCTGCTGGAGATGTTACTTGGGATATACAAGATGGAGAGGGCAATGTTCTGGCTAACAATCCATTTGCTTATGTAGCAAATTTTGAATATACTTCTTCTGAGGTTTGTTTGCAACAAGGGGAAACCTATATTTTTAATACTTATGATGCTGGAGAAGATGGTTGGGGAGCCAATTCATGGTACACCGTTGGGTTTTGTGGTGGGTTTACCACTGAGATAAATAATAATGGTTTTTCACCAAACGGTTCAGGAGTTTCCGAAAACTTTACCATCCCTGTTCTGCAAGACGATTGTTTTTGTTTTCGAGCTGATTACGAAACAACAAATGCATCTACAGTTGTTGCAAATGATGGTTCGGCTACTGTAAGTACTTATGCGGGTTCACCTCCATTTACCTACTTATGGTCTAACGGTTCGACAGACCAAAATTTAACAGGTGTGTCCCCAGGAGAATATACGCTCACAGTTACCGATTTTTTAGGTTGTGAGGTTGAGCAGTCTGTAGAAGTTCAGGGGCCAAATATTTTCATGAATTCAAACAACATAGAGGCATGTACCGGCTATTTTTACGATTCATCTGGACCAGACGCTGATTTTGATCCTAACGAAAACTTTACCATGTCTATTTGCAGTTCTGAACCAAATATGATTACTACTTTAAGTTTTTATGAATTTGACTTGGGTGGGTCTTTTTTCTCCACTGCTACTTTTACAATTTACGATGGCGCTTCAACATCAGATCCTGTACTTTACTCATTTGACAGTCCAAATGACCCATCTCCAGGAATAATTACACCCTCAGATGATAATCTTACGGGTTGTTTGACAATTAGTTTTACATCTTCTTTTTTCGATACAGCTCCTGGTTGGCTTGCAGAGGTAAATTGTCAATACCGTTGTCAGGATTTTAATGTGCTAATTACCTCTAATGAAGAGATTACTGCGGACAATGAAATTAACATCTGTTACGAGTTGGATTTAGCCGCGGAAACCAACTATTTTGAAAACAATGAATCTTACGAACAATCTGATGAAACCACAAGTTTCGATTGGACTTTTAATGATGGAGCTGTTAGTCAATCCGGACAACAAATAAGTCAGATATATGATGAATTAAGTGAAACAGAAATTACGTTGACTGTTACAGATGTAAATGGTTGCTTTGAAAGTTTTACTTATACTGCTATAAAAGACCATCCTGAAATAGTTACCTCAATTATTCCTCCAGACGAAACAGATATTTGCCCAGAGATAGAGTTAGCAGCCTATAGCGGTCTGTATGCTGGAACAGATAGCTTTATTTCTTCTTTCTTTACGCCCATTACTTGGTACATCGAAGAAGTACCTAGTAATTTCGGTGATGTAGATGGTGATCCTATCTTCTTGCCAGACGGTAGTGGAGTTTCTTACAGCACAGATGTTGTTATTCAGTCTTTTGAACCTACAGATATTTTAGACGATGATGATTTTCTATCGGTTTGTATTGCTATGGAACATTCTTACTTAGGTGATTTAGAGATGACTTTAACTTCGCCTAATGGTACTACGGTATCCTTACACGAATATGGCGGGCCGGCTAGTAGTCAATATTTAGGTATTCCTATTGATGTTGATTCTGATTTAACTGAGGGAGAATGTTGGACTTATTGTTGGACCAGTACACCAACTTTTGGAACGATGGATCAAAACTTATCGGCAGCTTCTGCGTCTATGCCCATCGGAGATTATTCACCTGTTGGAAGTTTTTCTGATTTTGCAGGGTCTTCAGCCAATGGAACATGGACGCTTGAGGTAACAGATAATTTAGCTTCAGACAACGGATACATATGTGGTTGGAATATAGCACTGAACGTTATTAGTGACGAGCCTGAAGCTGAAATTATTGATTCTTTAACGCCTTCAATTTTAAACTTCTCTTGGTACTGTGAAGAAGAGCCTTCTTCAATTGTTTGGTTCGATTCTACACAGGTGGTTGTTCAGCCTAGTAACGGTGGTGAGCACAATTATGTAATGACCATTTTAGACAGCTATGGTTGTGAGTATACAGAAGAGTTTATGGTTAATGTTTACGAAACACCTGAGCTTACACCTAATACAAACATAGAATGTGTAGACAACATCCTTTTAGAAGCTCTAAATGTGCCTCCAGCGGGTGGTTTTTGGACATTAGTTCAGTCTCCTGAGGGATCGTCAGTTGTGTTTGAACCAGACTCAACTTCAGATACACCAAATCTAGTGGTTAGTGAACCAGGTATCTATATTTTAGAACATCTTGAAAATCAATGTAAATTTGAATCCCAAGTTAAACTTGATTTTCAAGTTGTAAACCCAATTATAGCAACTCCAGAAGACGTTATATGTTCTCTTGAAAATACGGTTTCAGTTGATAATCCAACTGAAAACAATGGTATTTGGTCCTTTACTTTAGGAGATTCCATTCAATTTATTTCAGACCCTTCTTTAGAAGACGTAAATATACTTGCCGGGTACTATGGCTCTTATACTTTGACTTATACCATCGATTTTTGTGATGGTAAAGATTCTGTAGATGTTAATTTTGTTTCGGTAGATCCAGTAATCACAAATCCAGGGCTGCAGATCTGTGAATTTGACACTGATATTCAGCTCAACAATCCATCTCCAACAGGAGGTTTTTGGTCAATTACTGATCAACCAAATCGTACGATTGCTGAGTATAGTAACTCTCAGGATAACGGCGTAAATTTTGAAGTAAATAAATTTGGCGAGTATCAAGTTGCCTATACAATTTTAGGTTGCAATACTTCTGATACTATGAATGTAAAGTTCGCTCAAGCCATACCCGAAGTTTATACCGAGGAACTGGTTCGTTGTGATTTAGAAGCAGATATGTTTGTAGATTCTTATGGTTTAGAAATGGGTTGGACTTTCGTTTCTGGCCCTAGTTTTGCTGATTTTTCAAATCCATTAGGAGAAGAAACAAGTGTAACAGTTTCAGAATATGGAGATTATACCTTGGCCTACACAGCGTGCGATTCTACCGTGGAGTTTAATGTTTTGTTTATGTGTGATTTGACGGTGCCAAATGTCATCACTGCCAATGAAGACAATGTAAACGACATACTCTACATTGAAGGTTTAACAAGAGAGTACTACAGTTATGCAAATATGAGTATTTACAACCGTTGGGGAGATGAAGTATACAGAAGCGGAAGTTATGGGCTTGATGGTGATTGGTGGTCAGGACAATCTACACACAATAATGATGAGCTTAAAGAAGGCGTGTATTTTTATGTATTAAATGTTGGTAACAAGGTGACCTCAGAGGTGGATATTTACAAAGGGATGGTTCATTTATTTAAATAATTTTGCTGTGCAAAGGTGTTCTCGTAGATTATTTTTTAAGAATTCATCATTTTAGCAACATACTTTCCAATAACATCAAATTCTAAGTTTACTTTTGTTCCTTGTTTTATATTTTTAAAAACAGTGTTTTCAAAAGTATAGGGAATAATACAAACAGAAAAAGCATTTTCTTTAGAATCTACAACTGTTAAACTTGTCCCATTTACGGTAATCGAACCCTTTTCAACCGTAATTTCAGCTATTGAATCTTTTGTGTACTCAAAGGAGAATACCCAACTTCCATCTTGTTCTATTACCTGCGTACAAATAGCTGTTTTGTCAACATGACCTTGAACTATGTGACCATCTAGACGAGCCCCGATTTTCATACATCGCTCCAAATTTACTTGATCATCAACAGCCAAATCGCCTAAGTTAGTTTTTAGTAACGTTTCTTGTATGGCCGTTACAGTATAAGAGGAACCGTTTAAGGAAACAACAGTTAGGCAAACCCCATTATGAGCAATACTTTGATCAACTTTTAATTCTGAACACATAGCTGCCTCAAAGGTAAAATGAATATTGCCCCCCTCTTTTTTTATAGCTTTTACTGATGCCAATTGTTCAATAATTCCTGTAAACATAGCCTTAGATTTTATGCATTTTTAAAGTTTTAACGAAGCACAATTACTAGTAATCAATTATTTGTTCTTCCATTATAGCCGGAATTTCTCGGTTGGCATACTTTTGGTCTCTAAGTTGAGGCTCATATCCGGCTTCTCTAATAGCCTCTTGAATAGTTTTAGAAGTAAATCTATGTGGAGCTCCTGCAGCAGAAACAACATTTTCTTCAATCATTATAGATCCAAAATCATTTGCGCCAGCATGTAAACATGTTTGTCCAACTGTTTTACCAACGGTTAACCATGATGCTTGAATATTCTTAACATTTGGTAGCATAATTCTGGAAAGCGCCACCATTCGAATGTATTCATCTCCAGTTACATTGTTTGTAATTCCTTTAACACGCTTTAATAAAGTTCCGTCATCTTGAAAAGGCCATGCAATAAATGCAAGAAATCCGTTTGCTTTTTCTGGTTTTTCAGATTGAACTTCTCTAATTTTTACCAGATGTTCAAATCGTTCTAAAAGAGTTTCAATATGCCCAAACATCATTGTAGCCGAAGTCGTAATGTTTAATTTGTGCGCTTCACGCATGACGTCTAACCATTCTTGTGCTCCACACTTTCCTTTAGAGATCATTCGCCGAACTCTATCGTCTAGAATCTCAGCCCCAGCTCCAGGAAGACTGTCCAGTCCAGCTTCAGTTAATTGCTCTAAAACTTCTTTATGCGACTTGCCTTCAAGTTTACTTATATGAGCAATTTCTGGAGGTCCAAGTGCGTGCAGTTTAATTACTGGAAATTTCTTTTTTAATTCTCTAAAAAGATCACAGTAAAATTTTAAGCCTAAATCTGGGTGATGTCCTCCTTGCAAAAGAAGTTGTTCTCCACCATATTTTAAGGTCTCTTCAATTTTTTTAGTGTATTCTTCAATACTTGTGATGTATGCTTCTTTGTGCCCAGGAATTCTAAAGAAGTTGCAAAACTTGCAATTTGCAGTACATACATTCGTCGTATTTGCATTTCTGTCAATAATCCAAGTAACTTTATTGCCTGGAACTTGAATTTTTCTGAGTTCGTTTGCTACAAACATTAAGTCTGTGGTTGGGGCATTTTCAAATAGATAAACCCCTTCTTCTGCACTTAATGATTCAAATTTAAGCGCTCTTGCTAATAACTTCTGTGTCTCCATTAAAATAACTATTTTTACAGTTCAAAATTAAGAAAAAATGCACAGTATTATACATAAAGTCAAAGAGGGTTCTGTAAAAAAGCATACAATTGTATTGGGGACTCTAGATTCGGATTGGTCAAAGTTTAATTTAAGTGAAAATGAATTTGATTTTTTATCCAAAGAACTGCTAAATGGCAAACGCTCGATTTTAATAAATCAATATTCTCGTTATGTATTTATTGAGTGTTTTGAAGAACAACTTACCGAAAGTATTGTCTTAGAGAAAGCGAGAGAGAGAGGAGCTGTATTGGCTAAATCGTGTAATGATTTAAATTTGGAAAGTGTTGAGTTAGTATCAGCATCAGAAAGTGATTTGACTATTTTTGTGGCCGAAGGGATGGCTTTAGCTAATTATCAGTTTTTAAAATATTTTACAGACCCGGCTAAAAAAGTGAATTCATTATCGTCCATATTAGTACATTCCGAATCCGAAGCAATACAAGATTTAAATGCGCTAGTTTCTGGGACGCTCCATGCACGAGATTTAGTTAATGAACCTTTGTCTTTTTTAACAGCGGTTCAATTTTCTAACGAAATTGAACGTTTGGGTAAAGAATCAGGATTTAAAGTTGAGGTTTTGCATAAAAAACAAATCGAATCTTTAAAAATGGGAGGCTTATTAGCGGTAAATAAAGGAGCTGTAGAGCCGCCAACATTCAATATACTTACGCACAAACCAGCTCATTTTGTCAATAAAAAACCAATTGTATTAGTTGGAAAAGGCATCGTATATGATACGGGAGGCCTTAGTTTAAAGCCAACTGCAAACTCTATGGATATTATGAAGTGTGATATGGGCGGAGGGGCTTCGGTAGTTGGTATTTTGTATGCGATTGCTAAAGCAAATTTACCCATTCATGTTGTTGGCTTAATTCCTGCCACTGAGAATCGACCTGGAGGAAATGCTTATGCTCCTGGTGACGTAATCCATATGATGGACAATACTTCTGTTGAAGTCTTAAATACAGATGCTGAAGGACGTCTAGTTCTTGCAGATGCGCTTTGTTATGCCAAACAATACAATCCAGAACTGGTATTTGATTTTGCTACATTAACTGGAGCCGCTGTTAGGGCTATTGGTAAGTATGGTATTGTTGCAATGGGTAATGCAAGTCAAGCTATTCAGAATGATATAAATGAGAGTGGCGCTTATACTTACGAACGAATAGCTATGATGCCTTTTTGGGATGAGTATAAAGATTTGTTAAAATCAGACATTGCAGACATGACAAATTTAGGTCCAGCTGAAGCAGGTCAAATCACAGCCGGAAAATTTTTAGAGCATTTTACAGACTATCCTTGGATGCATTTTGATATTGCAGGGCCAGCTTTTTTATCTAGCGACGATCATTATCGTTTAAAAGGTGGGACAGGTTCAGGCGTTCGTATTTTATTTGATTACTTGTCAAAAATGAGTCAGTCGGAATTTTAATCACTCTATTAAACATTAATTTTTTACTATGAAAAATGAACAACAGAGTACGTTAAAAAAAATCCGCTTAGGTATTTCAGTCGGAGATATAAATGGGATTGGTTTAGAGGTTATTATGAAAACGTTCTCTGACAGTAGAATACTAGATTTGTGTACACCTATTGTTTATGCATCTTCAAAATATGCAATTGCATACCAGAGAGCTATAGATATGAAAAATTTTAGTTTCAACTTTGTACGGCCCAGTGCTAAAGTAGTATCCAATAAAGCGAATCTCATAAATTGTTGGACAGAAGAGGTTCCTTTGAGTTTAGGGCAAGAAACTCAAGAGGCAGGAAAATACGCTTTAAAGTCTTTAAATGCTGCAGTAAAAGCTTTAAAGAATAATGAAGTTGACGCTTTGGTTACGGCACCTATCAATAAACACAATATTCAGTCAGATGAGTTTAAATTTCCGGGGCATACTGAGTTTTTAGCCAATGAATTTGAGGGAGGTGATCCACTTATGTTTATGGTTGCGGGATCACTTAGAATAGGAGTGGTCACAGGTCACATTCCTATAGCTGATGTTGCCTCTACAATTTCGGAGGCCAAAATAAGCAACAAAATAAATCAGATTTACCACTCTCTAAAGCAAGATTTTAACATACGTAACCCTAAAATTGCTGTGTTAGGCTTAAATCCTCATAGTGGAGATAAAGGCGTTATAGGCAAAGAAGACGAAGAATTAATAAGACCATCGGTACAGAAAGCATTTGAATCAGGAAAATTAGTGTACGGCCCCTATGCTGCAGACGGATTTTTTGCGTCTGATACTTTTACTCAATTTGATGCAGTTTTGGCAATGTATCATGATCAAGGATTAATTCCTTTCAAAACGCTTTCATTTAACCGAGGAGTTAATTATACTGCAGGACTTTCGATAGTAAGGACTTCCCCAGATCATGGAACAGCTTATGATTTAGCTGGAAAAAACCAAGCACAAGAATCGTCTTTTCGTGAAGCAGTTTACGCTGCCTGTAAGTTGTATAAAAACAGGACAGAATTCACTCAGTTAACAGAAAATAGATTGTCTATTTCTCCAAAATCTACAAAAAAGTGGCACTCGAAGTAAGAATAATTACTCAAAGAGATGCGATTTGTTGTTTTTGTGTTGGTGTAGATGTTTTTTTTAATAAAAAATATTCTATCTTTGCAAACCGAAAAACTAAAAGTAATGAGTGTGCTTTCTGATTTTATCATACCGATCATTGGTCTAAAATTAGGCAATCACTCTTACAACTTAAAGGTTGACGGTAAGTTCTTTAAAGAATTTGAAAATACTGAGTTAGAGAATGGTTTGCTCGAAGTCAATTTGATTTTAACGAAGAGATCGAATTTGATGGAGTTAAATTTTCATGTAACTGGTTATGTAGATAGTCTTTGTGATAAATGCGGTGCTGATTTAAGTCTGCCCTTATCTTATCAAGACATGAGAATACTAAAATTTTCGCATGAAGACTTTACCAATACCGACGATGTTCTTATTTTAAGGAACGATGAACATGAAATAGACATTTCTCATATGGTATATGAAACCATTGCTTTGGCACTCCCTACCAAAAGAGTTCATAACGAAGCAAATGGTCAAACATGTGACCCAGAATTATTGAATAAGATTGAAGAATATCTCGAACAAGACAAAAAAGAAGATGTTGACACTCGTTGGTCAGCATTAAAAAATTTATTAACGGATAAAGAATAAGGCAAAATGGCACATCCTAAACGAAAAATATCGAAGCAAAGACGTGACAAAAGAAGAACACATTACAAAGCAGTAGCTCCTACTGTAGCTGTATGTTCTACAACAGGTGAGGCTCACTTATACCACAGAGCGTACTGGCACGAAGGAAAAATGTATTACAAAGGAAATGTTGTTATCGCTTAACACTATTTTTTCCAGAATGTTTTGTTGCTTCTAGCGATTTTTCATTTTGTTTTAATGAACACACAAAGATTTTATGTAGATTTAGACACTATTTTAATAGGTTTAAATCTACATTTTTTATTTTTCAAGTAATGAAGATAGGTCTTGACACAATGGGAGGGGATTTTGCTCCTTCAGTAACCGTAAAAGGTGCAATACAAGCTCAACAAGAGCTTGCAGAACGTTTTAGTATCGTATTAATTGGAGATAAGTCAAAAATTAAAGAGGAACTAGAGCGAGAAAACGTTGCCTTAGAATCGTTTGAAATTATCCATGCACCAGACCTTATAGGTATGGCTGAGCACCCTACAAAAGCGTTTGTTAAAAAACCGAAATCTTCTATAGCAGTAGGTTTTCAGCTTTTAAAAGAAGGTTTACTCGATGGTTTTGCTAGTGCAGGGAATTCAGGTTCGATGTTGGTTGGGGCATTGTATACTATTAAATCAATTACGGGTGTTATTAGACCTTGCATTACCAGTGTACTCCCTAAAGAAAATGGAGGAATCGGCTTAATACTCGATGTAGGTATAAATGCAGATTGTAAGCCAGACGTTCTGAATCAATTTGCCAGCTTAGGCTCCTTATATGCAACACATGTTCATAAATTAAAGAATCCTAGAATAGCACTTTTAAATATAGGAGAAGAAGAAGGAAAGGGCAATCTTTTATGCCAAGCAGCTTATAACCTGATGAAAGATTCAGAAGAATATAACTTTATAGGGAATATTGAAGGTAGAGACTTGTTTAGTGACCGTGCAGATGTAATCGTTTGCGATGGTTTTACGGGTAATGTAGTGCTGAAACAAGCTGAAGCCTTTTACGCCCTTACACAGAAACGAGGTATTAACGATGAATATTTTGATCGATTTAATTATGAAAATTACGGAGGAACTCCAATATTAGGAGTTAATGGCTCTGTAATTATTGGTCATGGTATATCGAATGCCAAAGCAATAATGAACATGATTCTGCACACGGCAGATGTAATAGACGCTAAATTATCAAGTAAAATCAAAAAAGCTTTTCAAGCATGAGTAAAACTACTGCTGCAATTACTGGAATTAACGGATGGGTTCCTGAATACAGACTTACCAACCAAGAGCTCTCTACCATGGTGGAGACTAATGATGAGTGGATTACCTCTCGAACAGGAATAAAAGAAAGAAGAATCCTTAAAGGCGAAGGTCTTGGTTCTTCAGATCTTGGTGTTCAGGCCGTGAATGGTTTGTTGAAGAAGAAAAATATTAAGGCAGATGAAATCGATCTTATCATTTGCGCCACGGCAACTCCAGACTTGATTTTTCCCTCAACGGCTTGTATTATAGCTGATAAAATAGGTGCGGTAAACGCGATTGGATTTGATTTGATGGCCGCATGTTCCGGCTTTCTTTTTTCACTTGCTACAGCTTCGAAATTTATAGAAACGGGAACGTACAAAAAAATTGTAGTTGTTGGTGCAGATAAGATGTCTTCTATTATAGATTATGAAGACAGACAAACCTGCGTAATTTTTGGTGATGGATCAGGCGCTGTATTGTTAGAGCCAACACAAGATGGGCTTGGAATACAAGACTCTATTCTAAAGAGTGATGGTTCAGGACGAAACTATTTAGGAATGAAAGCTGGTGGTTCTGTAAAACCACCTTCACATGAAACGGTAGATGCTAGAGAGCATTTTATATACCAAGACGGTAAAACTGTATTTAAATTTGCAGTAACCAACATGGCAGACGTTTCGGCAGAGATAATGGAGCGAAACAATCTTACTGGAGACGATGTTGCCTGGTTAGTTCCTCATCAAGCTAACAAACGTATTATTGATGCTACAGCTCGGAGAATGGGTGTAGGGACAGAAAAAGTAATGTTAAATATTCAAAAATATGGAAACACTACTAACGGAACCATTCCCTTGTGTTTATGGGAGTGGGAAGACAAACTAAAGAAAGGAGATAACCTAATACTTGCTGCCTTTGGAGGTGGCTTTACATGGGGTTCTATTTACCTTAAATGGGCATATTAAAACAAGAAAATAATATTAACACTATTGTTATGGCATTAGACCTTAAAGAAATACAAGAGTTAATCAAGTTCGTTGCAAAATCTGGCGCTAGCGAAGTTGATTTAGAATTTGGCGAAATGAAAATTTCGATCAAAACACCACCAAAAAAAGGGAGAGGTGAAACACAAGTTGAAACTATTGTTCAGCAAATACCTATTGCAGCTCCAGGAATGGCACCTTTGTCAATGGCATCTGCTACTATGCCTTTAGCACAAACTCCTGCTCCGATAGCAGAAGCAACTTCGCTACCAGTTTCTGATGAAGAGACAAAATACCTTACGATCAAGTCGCCAATGATTGGAACATTTTATCGTAAACCATCACCTGACAAAGACTCCTTTGCAAGTGTTGGAGATGAGGTTTCAGTTGGCTCTGTTGTTTGTATCGTTGAAGCCATGAAATTATTTAACGAAATTGAGTCAGAAGTTTCAGGTAAAATCGTGAAAGTATTAGTTGACGATATGAGTCCTATTGAATACGATCAGCCATTATTTTTGGTGGATCCTTCTTAATTTAGTAGAACCTAAACAATGAATATGTTTAAGAAAATTCTAATAGCCAATCGCGGTGAAATAGCACTTCGTGTCATGCGAACTGCAAGAGAGATGGGTATTAAAACGGTTGCTGTTTACTCCTCTGCTGATTCAGACAGTTTACATGTAAAGTTTGCTGATGAAGCCGTATGCATTGGTCCTGCGAGTAGTGCAGAATCGTATCTTAAAATTCCAAACATTATTGCCGCTGCAGAAATCACAAACGCTGATGCAATTCATCCTGGTTATGGTTTTTTAGCTGAGAACTCTAATTTCTCCAAAATTTGTGAAGAAAATGGTCTCAAGTTTATTGGTGCTTCCCCAGACATGATTGATGGGATGGGTGATAAAGCAAATGCAAAGGCAACAATGAAAGCTGCAGATGTACCAACTATACCAGGTTCAGAGGGTATACTAGACTCCTATGAAGAAGCTGAATCTTTGGCAATTGAAATGGGTTTTCCTGTTATGCTCAAAGCTACTGCCGGTGGAGGTGGTAAAGGAATGCGTGCTGTTTTCGAATTAAATACTTTCCAAAATGCATGGGACTCTGCTCGTCAGGAAGCTGCAGCAGCTTTTGGTAATGATGGTATGTATATGGAGAAGCTCATCTTAGAGCCTAGGCATATCGAAATACAGATTATTGGTGATTCAAACGGAAAAGCGTGTCACTTATCAGAAAGAGATTGTTCCGTACAAAGAAGACATCAGAAATTAACCGAAGAAGCCCCTTCTCCATACATGACAAAAGAACTTCGTAAACGTATGGGAGATGCTGCAATTAGAGCAGCTGAAGCTGTTAAATACGAAGGTGCTGGTACTGTAGAGTTTTTAGTAGATAAGGATAGAAACTTTTACTTTATGGAGATGAATACTCGTATTCAAGTAGAACATCCAGTTACTGAAGAGGTTATTAATTTTGATTTGATAGCAGAACAAATAAAAGTTGCTGCAGGTCATCCTCTTTCAGGAAAAAACTACCAACCTAAAGCTCATGCTATAGAATGTCGTATTAATGCTGAAGATCCACACAACGGATTTAGACCTTGCCCTGGTAAGATAACCACTTACAATGCTCCAGGTGGTCATGGTGTTCGTGTAGATACGCATGTGTATGCTGGTTATACAATACCTCCTCACTACGACTCAATGATTGCCAAACTTATTACGGTTGCTCAAACAAGAGAAGCTGCAATTGAGAAAATGAAGAGAGCTTTAAGAGAGTTTGTGATTGAGGGTGTGAAAACAACCATTCCATTCCATTTGCAATTAATGGATAATGAAGATTACAGGTCTGGTAATTATACCACAAAGTTTATGGAAGACTTTGTTATGAAGCCCTAATAAATTAACGATTCAAAAAAAACCCAATCATTAAAAGATTGGGTTTTTTTATACAAGTTATTTGGCGTCTATTTTTCATTCTAAATAGCTAGTTTCAGTTTGTTCTGAATCTTTAGAACTGTATTAGCAATACTTACTTTATCGTATCCACAATCTGAATGAAGCTGCGCTTGGGTTCCATGTTCTATAAATTCATCAGGAATACCCAATCTGTAAACAGAAGAATGGTATTGATGATCGGACATAAATTCTAAAACCGCCGATCCAACACCTCCACTAATACAACCATCTTCGACGGTTATAACATGCGGATAATTCTCAAACACTTCGTGTAGCATCTTATGATCTAGAGGTTTTGCAAATCTTAGATCGTAATGAGCAATGTGTAAACCTTCTTTATCGAAATCATTACAGACTTCACTTACAAAGTTTCCAACATGGCCAAAACTCAAAATTGCAATACTTTCTCCTGATCTTAGTTTACGACCCGTTCCTACTTCAATAGATTTAAATGGCGTTTTCCATTTAGGCATTACGCCCTTTCCTCTTGGGTAACGAATTGAAAAAGGGCCATGGTTTTTCTCTTGTGATGTAAACATTAAATCTCTCAACTCTTCTTCATTCATTGGTGCAGAGACAATCATGTTTGGAATACATCTAAAATAAGCAATGTCGAATGCGCCATGATGAGTCGGGCCATCATCACCAACAAGGCCAGCTCTGTCTAAACAAAATACTACATGAAGATTTTGTATCGCTACATCGTGAACAACCTGATCAAATGCTCTTTGCATAAATGTTGAGTAAATATTACAGAAAGGGAGTAATCCTTGAGTTGCCATTCCTGCTGAAAAGGTAACTGCATGTTGTTCTGCGATTCCTACATCAAAAGCCCTGTCAGGCATTTCTTGCATCATATATTTAAGAGAACTACCTGTAGGCATTGCTGGAGTAACCCCAACAATTTTTTCGTTTTCTTTTGCGAGTTCAATAATTGTATGCCCGAATACATCTTGGTATTTTGGAGCCTCTTCTTTAGTTTTATGAATACTTAATATTTCACCTGTATCTTTATCAAAAAGGCCTGGTGCATGCCACTTTGTAGTGTCTCCGTCTTCTGCTGGCTTGTATCCTTTTCCTTTTGTAGTAACGCAATGGAGTATTTTAGGTCCTGGAATATCTTTTAGATCTTCTAAAATCTTAACCATATGTTCAACATCGTGACCATCTACAGGGCCAAAATATCTAAAATTTAAAGATTCAAAATAGTTGCTTTGTTCTAGCATTGAAGATTTTACAGCATTTTCTACTTTCTTAATAAGTGACTGAGCATTTGGGCCAAACTTGCTAATTTTACCAAGTAAATCCCAAACATCATCTTTGAATTTATTGTAGGTGTGAGACGTAGTTATATCTGTTAAATACTCTTTTAATGCGCCTACATTAGGATCTATAGACATACAGTTATCATTTAAAACAACAAGCATATTTGAGTTCGCTGAACCCGCATGATTGAGTGCTTCGAATGCTTGACCACCTGTAAGCGCTCCATCTCCAATGACTGCAATATGTTGTTTTGTTGCGTCTCCTTTAAGTTTTGAAGCTACAGACATTCCCAGTGCTGCGCCAATGGAGGTTGAAGAATGCCCAACTCCAAAGGTGTCGTATTCACTCTCTTCTCGTTTAGGAAAACCACTAATTCCTTTGTATTTTCTATTGGTATGGAATACGTCTTTTCTCCCCGTAAGTATTTTATGTCCATAGGCTTGATGTCCTACATCCCAGACGAGCTGATCTTTTGGAGTATCATATACATAATGTAGTGCAACAGTAAGCTCAACAACACCTAAACTTGCACCAAAATGCCCGCCATTACTTGAGACTTTATCAACAATAAATTGACGCAATTCATCAGAAACCTGAACAAGATTAGACACGTCAAGTTTCTTTAAATCTTGGGGGCTATTTATAGATTTAAGTAAATATTTCATTTTATGACTACGATTTTGAAGAGTTCTAGTATATTTGTAACAAATGTACTAAACTAAAAGAAGAAAATGTTTTAATAAATATCGAAGTTTTTAATATTTGTTTACATTAGCTAAAAGTCCCCATGAGTAATTGCGTTATCACTTCTATATTAAACAATGATAATAAGGCTATTGAAAGTTATTACCACTCTCATAGAAGTCATTTTATTTCTTGGGCTCAATTAAATTATAACATTTCATTGACCGATTCTCAGGACTTGTTTCAAGAAATTATGATTGTTTTAGTGACTAAGATTCAGAACAAGACAATAACTACAATCACCACAAGTTTAAAGACTTTAATATTCGGAATTGGCAAACAACTCATTCGTAATAGATTAAAATTAATTTACAACAAGGGTGTTCGAGAAGAAAAATATTATCGGAAAGAGACAAATGAGTTCATTATCAATGAGCCTGATGATAGGTGTGTCCTTATAATGTCCATATTAGATGACATGAAGGAGCCTTGCCGTTCGATACTAAAGTTATTTTACATTGACAACTTAAGTTTAAAAGAAATAGCTGTAACTTTGAATTATAAATCTGCAGAATCTGTGAAAGTTCAAAAACACAGATGCTTAAAGCAATTGAAGGAAAATTTTTTCAGAAAACTGCGAGATAAATAGATTTTCACTAACTTAGATAAATGAATTTGGTTACCTAAAAAGGTTGTTTAGTGGTCTTAAGTAGCTAGTTGGTTAGAAATAGTTCGAAATAATGATTGTATGGATTTGATAGAGCGCTACTTTAATAATAGTTTGTCGGATAAAGAACTTGTTCTTTTTGAAGAAAAACTAGCTAGCGATTCACTTTTTGCTAAAGAGGTTCAGCAATTTGGTGTAGTTCTCGATGCTCTTAAAAAAGCAAGAGTTAAAAAGTTAAAAGCCCAATTTATTTCCTACGAAAAAGAGTACAACTCATCGGGTAAAAGGTTTAATTTTAGAAATTTAAAGCGCAGGAAAGCTACTGTGTCTCTTGTTTTTTGGGTTCTTTTAATAGGTTTTTCAATTCAAACATCTTTGTACTTCAGTACAAAATCCTCAAGTAATCATGATGAATTGTTTGTTAACTATTTTGAAGTTTATCCAAATGTTATTTCTCCAGTGAAAAGAACTATTAATGACCAAAATATTGTTCTAAACGCAATGAATTATTACGATGCTGAGAATTATATTTCGGCTATTGAAGCATTTGATAAAATTCTTTTAAATTCAGATTCACGAAATGAAATATTATTTTACAAGGCTTTAGCTTTAATGACTGAAGGAGATTATTTAACTGCGCAAACACAGTTTGAATTAATGAATATTGAAAGTGGCGTGTTTGTTAACCAACGAAATTGGTATCTATCCTTGGTTCTTTTAAAATTGGAAAAGTGTACCAAAGCCAAGGAATTACTCAAGGAAGTTGCAGCAGAAAGAACTTCCTTTTCAATTAAAGCTAATTGTTTGTTAAATGAACTTTCTGCCAGCTAACAAGATTCCACCACCAAACAGCCAACATAAGCCCCATAAGTAGTCTGGGTACCTATTATTTTTGTTGATTTTTAGTGATTTATTATCGCCTATTAAAATAAGACCAGCCCAGTAAATCGGATTAGAGGTATATTCATCAGCGCTCTCTAAATATTTTAGTTTTGCGCTTTTAAGTGCTTCCGCCTTATTTAGTACATCTATTTTCGAAAAGAAATACTCAATAATTTTAGCCGTTGCTAAGTCAGGTAAATCCCAAAGACCTAGTATAACTGATTTGGCGCCAGCATAGTTAAAACACCTTCCAATACTTCCCAAGCCCTCTCCATTTTTTAACTTACCCATTCCAGTACTGCATGCACTCAAAATGACTAGATCTGCGTTTAATTTTGAGTTCTGTATTTCATAGGCAAATAGCTTATTTTCTTTAGTAGAGTCAGACATAAGAAGTAAACTTGAATACTGAGGAGCTATTGTGTTAATATTTGTATGAGTTGCAAAATGAATGATTTGATAATTTGGAAGTTCAGCTAATAGGTTTTGTTTAGTGATTTCCTCCTTTGATAATATCATTCCTCCGTATTGACTCGAAATAGTTTTCACTTCGTTGTAAGCTCCGCTCAAGTTATTTTTATTTGTATTCGAAAAATCAGGACAAATTCCAAGGTAGGCTTCTTTTGCTTGTTCTTGGTTTTTGTTTAGGTTTTCAATGGAGTTTTTGTAGCAGACAGATTTCTCTAAAATTAAATAATTTAAGTGATTGTACTCTAAATTAGTCGCTTTGGTTGTCAAAAAAGTTTCAAAACTGAGAAAAGAGATTGATTTACTCGGTATAATGGTTAAACGACTTATTGAGTCAGTATGTAAGTGGTCTTTTACAAGACTGGAGTAGAATTCGAAAGCAAGCTCAGTGTATTTTCTTATATCGGAGTTTTGAATTGCCTCATCATACTTATTTATTTTTTCGGTTAAATTAACAATCTTATTTTCTTTAAAACTATAATTAGCTTGCTCAATGCCAATCGAAAAAACTTCGTCCTTATATTGGAAATATTCAATTACAAGTTCATTAGGTTTTGTTTCTTTTCTAATGTCCGTTATATATAATTCTTTATTTTTTGTTTTTAGAGTTTCATATCTAGGGTAGTTATCCTTAATCTGATGATTCAGATCAGATAGTTCCATATTGAGATTGAAAATTCTTGAGTTGGCTTTACATAATTCATCTGGGAGTGTTTTGTTTTGTAAATTAAGTTTGTTTTGTAGCCTTGAAATTTCCTTAATTAAGGAGGCTTCTTTTAAGATTAGATCTTCGGGGATTAAATTTTCTTTAAGTAGGTCAGTCTTGTATTTTTGTTTTAATAAAAAAGATTTCTCAGCCTCAAAAAAGCTCAATGCTTGCTCTACGTATTTTATATTATTTGTAAGATCATACAATTTTTTTGAGGCTTTTATGCCTAAGTATAAATTTTCATTTATGGAGTTAAAAAAAATCAATTTAGAGTCTTCATCTTCGTATAAATGAATGATTTTATTGGATAATTTATTGGTTTCAATACATAATTTGTTCATCGATTCTAGATAAAAGACATCATTATACTTAGCGTATTGTTGCCATAAAGTTTTTTCTCGAAGTATTTTTATGCTTAGTAAATAATTGAGCGATATCTGTTGTTCTTTATTTTCTTTATTTGACGTTTTGCTTGATCTCAAGATATTTTCTGCTCGTTCAAGATCTTTTATTACGCTTGTATATCTTTCTTGAAAAAAATTATTTTTTGCTGATAAATAATAACTGTATGTAAGTTCTGGATCGTTTAGGTCAAATTTGTCTTTTTGAGTTTTTAGTAATGCCGATATTAATTGTTCAGCTTTTTCATACTTTTCAAGTTCGATATAGGTGTCTGTGAGGTGATTTTGAATTAGTATATTTAGCTGATTTTCATTGGAGGAAAATTTTAAATTCAAAACCTCAGCTTTTTTTAAACTTACCAATGCACTATCTAATTCATCGCACTTTAGGTAGACAGCCCCAAGGTTAAAGTACCTCCAAGGGAGGTCACTATTAATTCCTTCTTTTTCAAACAAGGAGATTGTTTTTTTGTGTATTTCTTTAGCTTTGGTATAGTAGCCAATATTTGAGTAAATATTGGCTTTATTGTCATAGGCTATGGATGTTAAATAAGTGTTTTTGCTTTGCGTAAAAATAACTATCGCTTGGTCGTAATATTTTAGAGCGCTCGCAAAGTCTTTTTCCTTTTCTAAAATAACCCCAATGGCATTGTATACATGTCCTTTAAATTCCATGTTTGTAGCTAAACCATCTTTATAATAACTCAGTGCTGTATCGTAATTTTCTTTAGCCTCTTTATAGTTAAACATTGCTTGGTGGCTAGAGCCAAGGGAGAAATAGGTGCTCACTAAACTGTTGTAGTTTAAAGGGCTTAAGCTGAGCGCTAGTTTAAGAGCTTTGTTTTTGTAATCAATACTTGTTTCATAATCTCCAATTCTTTTGTGAAAATTACCAAGTGCAATTAGATTTTGGATGGTCTTCGGATGATTTGAGCTTAAGTATTTTCGTCTATTTGCCAGTGCTTTTTCTGCATAGATAAAAGTTGAATCTATGTCCCCTCTTCTATACATCCCAACCGATAAATTGTATAGTACATCTCCGTATGATTCTAGATTTATAAATTCATTGAAATTTTCGTCTAGCACTTTAATCCCATAATGTATGGTCTTTTCAATTTTATGGGAGTTTTTAGAAATTGAGCAAAGCTGAGCAAGAATTAAAAACTTGTTTTTATTGTTGCTTGTTTTGTGTAATTCGTCTATTAAAAAATCTTCCGCTGTTTTATATGAGCTATGTAACGCTAATGAATCACTTTTTAATAGTATATTATCATTAAAACTTTGTGAGAATGACAAGACACAAATAAAATTAAAGAGGAAAGTTGTAATTCGTTTTCTCATGCTTTATTAGATTATCTTAAATATAGACAATATTATAGAACTAATTCTTGTTAAAAGCTCAATATTTTATTCAAGTAGTTTTAGACAATTTTTAATCGAAGCTATGCATTTTTGTTTCTTATACTTTTAATATTTAGAATCACTTTTACTACGTGAATATATTAAATTTAGTTGTTTTAATTTTCGCCACTCTATCAAAAACAATACCAAAATAGTAAAAAATAAAAATAACCTATTATTTTCTAGTGATATCAAATGTAAAAAATTAAATTTGTTATCTAAGATACTTTTACACAAAGAAAATGAAAAGGATTACCATACAAAAAGCCTTGGCTTTAGATGCCGGAACTGAATTAGTTAACCTTAAAGGATGGGTTAGAACAAAAAGAGGGAGTAAAAACGTGTCGTTTATAGCTTTAAACGATGGGTCTACAATCAATAACATACAGGTAGTTGCCGAGTCTGAAATGCCAGAAGATGTGTTGAAGGATATTACCACAGGTGCCAGTATTTCTGTTGTAGGTAAACTCGTTAAATCTCAAGGTTCTGGACAGTCAATAGAGCTTTTAGCTCAAAAAATTGAAGTTTTGGGTACCGCCGATACAGATCAATACCCTCTTCAGCCCAAAAGACACTCATTGGATTTTTTAAGAGAAAATGCGCATCTTAGATTCAGAACCAACACTTTTAGTGCTGTCTTTAGAATTAGACACGCCATGACTTTTGCGGTTCATAATTTTTTTAACTCCAGAGGCTTTGCCAATATTCACACCCCAATAATTACGGGCTCAGATTGTGAAGGAGCTGGAGAGATGTTTGCGGTAAGTACCTTAGACAAAATAAACACACCTTTAACAGATACTGGAGCTGTAGATTATTCCAAAGATTTCTTCGGAAAAGAAACCAACTTAACCGTTTCTGGACAACTTGAAGCTGAAATGGCTGCATTAGCACTTGGTAAAGTATATACATTTGGTCCAACGTTTAGAGCTGAAAACTCAAACACATCCAGACATTTAGCCGAGTTTTGGATGATCGAACCTGAAGTTGCTTTTGCAGATTTAGAGGAAGACATGGATTTAGCTGAAGAGTTACTTAAGTATTTATGCAGCTATGCCTTAGCGCATTGTAAAGATGATTTAGCTTTCTTGGAACATCGTTTACTAGAGGAAGAAAAGAACAAAAAGAAAGAAGAGCGTCAAGAATTAAGTTTACTAGAAAAATTGCAATTTGTTGTAGACAACGATTTTGAGCGTATAACTTATACCGAAGCATTTGATATTTTAAGAAATTCTAAACCCAATAAAAAGAAAAAATTTAAATACTTAATTCAAGAGTGGGGCGCTGATTTTCAATCCGAACACGAAAGATATTTAGTAGAGAAGAAATTTAAGAAACCTGTAATTATTACCGATTATCCTAAAGGAATTAAAGCATTTTATATGCGAATGAACGATGACGATAAGACCGTTCGTGCCATGGATGTACTGTTTCCAGGTATAGGAGAAATTATTGGTGGCTCGCAACGAGAAGAGCGCTTGGATGTGTTAAAATCTAGAATGGCCGAAATGGACATTCCTGAACAAGAACTTTCGTGGTACCTAGATTCTAGAAAATTTGGGACTGTGCCGCACAGTGGTTTTGGTTTAGGCTTTGAACGTCTTGTTTTATTTGTTACCGGAATGGGTAATATAAGAGATGTTATTCCTTTTCCAAGAACACCAAATAACGCAGACTTTTAAACACCAATGTTAAAGCAGTCTCTTCAACAAAAGCTATCACAGAAACTATCTCCTCAGCAGATTAAGTTGATGAAGCTCATACAGCTTCCAACCATCGAGCTTGAGCAGAAAGTTCAAGAAGAAATAGAGGCTAATCCGGCGATAGAAGAGGGTGTTGAAGAGATCGAAAGTCCAGAATTTGAAGATTACGAAGATCGAGATTTGCAGCATGTTTCGGCAGATGAAATTAATGTTGATGAGTATTTAAGTGATGATGAAGTTCCTCGTTATCGTCTTGTTGCAAATAACTCAAGCCCAGATCAAGAAGATAAATCGATTCCTGTTGCCATGGGAAGTAGTTCAACTCAGTTACTGGAAAGTCAATTAGCACTTCGTGTTTTAGAAGATCATTTGTATCAAATTGGTGTTTATTTAATTGGTTGCATAAACGATAATGGATTTATAAGAAGGGATTTGTCTCTTATTGTAGATGATTTACTCTTTACACAAAATATTACGACCGATTTAAAAGAACTAAAACAAGTCTTGGGTATTGTTCAAGATTTTGAGCCAGTAGGCATCGGTGCAGTCGATTTACAAGACACCATGTTAATTCAGCTTAGTAAAAAAGCAGAGACCGAAGTAGTTCTTGTTTCCAAAGAGATTGTTAAAAATCATTTCAATGCTTTATCTAAGAAGCATTATGATAAATTACTTAGCAAGCTTTCAATAAATGAAGATTTATTAAAAAAATCCCTAACAGAAATTTCTAAGTTAAATCCAAAACCCGGTTCTGCTTTATTTTCTTCAACAGGTGTTGTACAACACATTATTCCAGATTTTAATATTTCTATTATTGATGGGCAATTAGATTTAGAGATGAATACTGGGATGATTCCAGAGCTCAGAATTAACTCAGGATTCAAAGACTTATTGCAAGGGTATAAAGAAACCAAAGGAAAGCAAAGCAAGACACAGAAAGAGACTGTTTTTTTTGTTAAGCAGAAATTAGATTCTGCAAAATGGTTTATAGATGCCATTCGTCAGAGACACAGAACTTTAATGTATACCATGACCTCGATCATGAGTTTTCAAGAAGAGTTTTTCCTTACTGGCGATGAGAAATCATTAAGACCTATGATACTTAAAGATATAGCCGAAAAAGTTGATATGGACATCTCTACTGTTTCCAGAGTAGCAAATAGTAAGTATGTAAATACGCCATACGGCACCTATTTAGTCAAGTATTTTTTCTCTGAGTCTATGAAAAATGAACAAGGTGAAGAGGTTTCTACCAAAGAGATCAAAATGATTTTAGAGGAGGTTATTGGTGAAGAGAATAAAAGTAAACCTCTTACTGACGCTAAGTTAATGGAGATTCTTTTAGAAAAAGGCTATCCAATTGCTAGGAGAACTGTTGCCAAATATAGAGAGCAATTAAACATTCCAGTAGCTCGATTGAGAAAAGAGATGTAGTTTATTAAATAGTTGTATATTTGTATAAAATTAAATATATAAATTCCCTCGATATGAAAACTAAAAAAGTAAATTTAAACTCGGAAGAGTTACAAACCGCAGCTTCAAAATTGAAAGTTTTAGGCCACCCAATTAGAATTTCAATTATTCAATTATTAGCCGAATCTCCTAAACTTTGTGTAACACAAATTTTTACAGCTCTAGATATTGAACAAGCTATTGCTTCTCATCATCTAAATACATTAAAAAACAAAAGAATTCTTAACTCTGAAAGAGTAGGTAAGAACTCTTTTTATTCTGTTAGTAATAAGAGTCTTATTGATGTGGTAAATAATATTCAAGTTTGCTAGAATAAATTCAAGCATTTTTATTTTTTAACTTAGAGGGTTTTGGCACATTTTTAGCTGTGTGTTTTATAAAACATTCCCTCTATGTTGAAAAATTTAAACCTATTATCTTTTTTTATTGCATTCAACTTGTTTGCTCAGACCTCCAATGTACAAATGGTTTCGAGTACTTCAACGGGCTTTCATTTAGAATACACTTCTGGAGAAATTCAAGTTGATCGAGTATATGCAAACTCAGAAAACTATTCTCGTTTATCAGTCCCTGGTTTAACTAAACCATACGATATTGGTAACCCAGATCTACCCGTTTTATCTAAATTGATTGAAGTACCGCTTCACGGTGAAATAACTTTTGAAGTTCTTAGTTCAAAACAGAAAATAGTTGGTCTTGCTGCTGAGGGCTTTGCCAATGCTATTCTGCCTTCCCAACCATCGTTGTTTAAAAGCCAAAAAAGTACTGAAGTACCTTTCGTATTAAACGAAGATACTTATTTGAAAAACAATTATTATACCCAAAATTTAATTACCATTGAACGCCTTGGCGTTATGAGGGGTAAAGCTATTGCAAGAATTCAAATTGCACCCTTAGCATATAACCCTATAACCAATGAGATAAAGATTATAGAGTCTCTGGAGTTAAATGTAAATTTTGAAAACTCCATTTCTAGCCTTTCTAGTGCATACCGTACTCCAGATTTTGCGGCAAATTTTTCAAAATTGTTGAATAGTAATTCCAATTCAAGTCAAGAATTCTCTTCGAATACTACGCGGATGATTATTCTTTCTGACCCTCAGTTTGAGCAAGATTTACAGCCTTTTATTCGTTGGAAAAACCGAAAAGGCTTTGATGTAATTGAAGCATACAAGGGGCAAGAACAGGTTGGGAGTACTAAAGAAAGCATGAAAGCTTACATTCAATCTTTTTACGACAATGCGACAGTCGAAAACCCTGCACCAACCTATCTTCTTATTGTTGGAGATCATGAGCTAATTCCGAGTTTTGAGACTGGTAATCATGTGTCTGATATGTATTACTGCGAATTTACTGGAGACTATTTTCCAGAAATGATCTTTGGGCGTTTTTCGGCTAATAACCAGAGTGAATTGAATATTCAAATTGACAAAACGCTTACCTATGAAAAATTTTTAATGCCAGACCCAAGGTATTTGGACGAAGTTCTCCTTGTTGCTGGTGTTGACCAGAATTTTGCTCCTACTCACGGAAATGGTCAAATTAATTATGGATCTGAAAACTACTTTAATGAAGCACACAATCTCATTCCACATGTTTATCTGTATCCTGAAACAGAATCCAGTGAAGTAGAAAATCAAATTATACAACATGTAAGCAAAGGATTAGGCTTTGCCAATTATACGGCTCATTGTGGTCCAAGCGGTTGGAGTGATCCTAGCTTTGAAGTGCCTGATGTGGTAGGTTTAGCTAATGAATCGCAGTATGGTTTGATGGTTGGAAATTGTTGTCAGTCAAACGTTTTTAATGGGGCTACTTGTTTTGGCGAAGCGCTATTAAGAAAACCCAATGCTGGTGCTGTTGGCTATATTGGTGGTACTGATAACACCCTTTGGGACGAAGATTTTTACTGGAGTGTTGGAAATGGTCCTATATCTGCAAATCCAACTTATGAAGAAACAGGTTTAGCAATTTACGATTGTAGTTTTCATGAAAATAACGAAGTAGCCACTAGCTGGGTAACTACTCAGGGACAGTTATTGCAGTCGGGTAACATGGCAGTAACCGAATCAGCCAGTAGTCAGGTTGAGTATTATTGGGAAATCTACCATTTAATGGGAGATCCATCCGTACTTACTTATTATGGCGTGCCGTCCGAGCTTTCAATTTCTCATCCATCAGCCTTACCTATAGGAGTGACTTCACTAGCGGTCTCTGCAGAGCAATATACATACGTTGCTGTAAGTCAAAATGGGGTGCTACTAGACGCAAAGTACACGGACCAATCTGGTAGTGTAACTTTATCATTCGATCCATTGGCTTCTATGGATGTTCTAGAAGTTGTGGCCACAAAGCAAAATAAACAAGTTTATATAGGCGCTGTAAATATATTGAGCTCTGAAATGTCTTACGTAACATGCTCATCTATTTCAATAAGCAATGGCTCGGATCAAACGAATGAGTTTGAAGTAAATGAGACATTTGTTTTGAATATGAATCTCGAAAACGTCGGTTCTACAGTCGCTACAGGTTTAAACATTGAAGTAGCTTCATCAAACCCCAATGTTACGATTGCTTTCAATCCTATTTTTGTTGATTCCTTACTAGGGCAGTCAAATTTGTCTCTATCCGATTCAGTTACAATAGTATTAAATAATAATTTCTCAGATCAAGAAGTTGTTTTGTTAAGCTATACAATTACAGATTCTCAAGGTAACGCATGGACTAGTTATACGAGTGTGCTTGTAAATGCACCCAAATTAGATTTTAGTGGACACACCCTTTCAAACGCAGATGCGTTTATAAATTTCGGTGAAACAGTTGATGTCGTTTTTGCCATGGAAAATACTGGACATGCAATAAGTGCTGGTGGGTTTGTTTCTATATCCTCAGACTTAGGAGCGCTAACGATTCACTCCGATAGCGTAACGTTCACCATACTAGAAATAGATTCTACTATTCTAATAACAGTTCCAGTTACCTTAAACACCGATGCTCCTGAAGCAACAAGTTATACGATTTCTGTAGAAGCTTTGAATTTAGATGGTTTTACAGCAAATAGCCAAATCCTGTTAGAAACACCTTATTGTTCTGCAGAAAGTATAGATGTTGAGATTATTATTGAAACGGATTATGCTGCAAATGAAACTTCTTGGATTCTCTCAAATTCAACTGGTGCGATACTTGTAGAAGTTGAACCCAATGATCTAGATAATTTTCAAACTTATTCTGAATTAGTTTGCCTGAGTCGAGATCAACATTACACCTTCGAAATACAAGATGAATACGGAGATGGAATCCAGTGGGGTGGTTATACGATCTCTATATGTGATGAAACAATTGCTTCAGAAAACCAATTTGGAGATTCTGATATGGTTAATTTTATTTCCAATTGTGATCAATCCCTAGAAACAGGTTGTACAGATCCTGAGGCTTCTAATTTTAGCAGCGATGCCTTAATTGACGACGGTTCATGTCTATTGTCTGTAGGTTTAGAAGAATTAGTCAATTCAATACAAATCTATCCTAATCCAGCAAAAAGTACTATTGCTGTTAATTTAGGTTCCTTAAAAGCTGAATCAATTACCATTTCTCAGTTGGAAGGAAAGCAAGTATTTAGCGTTCCTGTGTTTGACTCTAAAACAAGTTTTAACATTTCGAGTCTCGAAGATGGGTTTTATTTAATTAGAATTAAATTACAGAATGGCCAAGTTGTTAGTAGGTCTATTGTAGTGATGTAACTCATTATACTAGAGTAAAAAAAAGCCGCAATTGCGGCTTTTTTTTTTGCCTTTCATTAACGATAACTTAACACTGTTTTAAAAATCGATTAACACTATTTATACTTTTGGTATATATATTTGCGCAAACAAACAAACAAGTCAAAAATGAAAAAGTTACTCTTAGTATTCTTACTGTTTAATTTTACTTCCATAGCATTTGGTCAGGAGGTCGTAAATAATAGCTTTGGGAATGGTTTCTACAACGTAATTGCCGCAGACAGTTCTTACAGTATGAAGTTTGCTGCTCGAATGCAATCTCTTTACATTGCAGATTGGAGTGTTGATGAATCGAATGGCCTTCACAACGGTAATTCGCAATTTTTAATTAGAAGAGCTAGATTAAAGTTTGGCGGTTTTGTTCTAAATCCGAAAGTGAAGTACAAAATTGAACTCGGTTTGTCTAATAAAGATTTAGGAAAAGTTGATGCACGCAATAATGAGGCTCCTAAAATGATTTTAGATGCTGTTGTTAAATGGAATTTTTATAAAAATTTCACTTTATGGGTCGGTCAAACCAAATTACCAGGAAACAGAGAACGCGTTATCTCATCAGCAAACTTACAATTGGTAGATCGGTCTTTAGTTAATAAAAGATTTAATATTGATCGAGATATGGGGATGCAAATTCGTCATCACTTCACATTAGGTAGTAATTTTATTGTTCAAGAATCTCTTGCGATGTCTCAAGGTGAGGGTAGAAATGTTGTACAAGACAACCTTGGAGGTTACCAATGGACTGGTAGAGTAGAGGTTTTACCATTTGGTAAGTTTTCTGGCAAAGGCGACTATACAGGTGGTGCTTTGAAAAGAGAAAAAAACCCAAAACTTGCAGTCGGTGTAACTTACGATAGGAATAATTCTGTTAAGGACAGATCTAATCTTGGGAGTTATATGCTTATCGATGGAGGTGAAGATGAGGACATCTACTATCAAACAAATATAAATACTGTTTTTATAGATGCTATGTTCAAGTACCAGAGCCTTTCTTTAATGGTTGAATATGCTTCTAGAGCCGCTGCAGATCCTATTGCAAAAAATTCTGACGGAACTAAGACTGGTGACGTAGTTCAGGTTGGGAGTGGTTTAAATATAATGACGGGATATATTTTAGAGAATAATATAGAAATAACAGGTCGTTATACTTCAATTAAGCTAGACAAAAATATTACTGGCGAGGATTTAGAAACTCAATATACCTTGGGGCTTTCTAAATACTTTAAAGGTCATAAGCTAAAAATACAGTCTGATATTAGTTATTTAACTATTGACAATAATCCTACTGGTAACTTACTGTATCGCTTGCAGTTTGACGTCCATTTCTAGCTTAAATAATTTCTCATGACAAGCATAAAAACGGAATTCTAATCAATAGAATTCCGTTTTTATTTAGCTCTAATTCGAATAATAGATTTTATTCCTTCGAGTATTGCTTATTTGCTAGTCTATAGTAAACTGCATTAAAGCTCTTTAGTTGTTTAATTCTATAGAAGAATGTCTGTTCCAAGATTATCATGCTGAAGATTACGACTTAAGTACAAATTTTATAAATTTGAGTCATCTAAAAACCTAATGAAGACAAGGTTATTTAATTGAAACTATTTTTTTAGAGTTTTTTGTCTTTAAATAACTGAATGTATTGGGTTAACCTAAACTTAACATTAGGTTTATTTTAGTTTAACTGCATTGATGAGTTTATATTCTTTATTTGTACTGTTAAATAAATAAAACCCAAAATTATGAACACATCAACAATCACAAGAATCGAAATTAGCAAATTTTTATACGCAACTATCTTAGTAGCTGTTTACGCTATTGCAGTTCTTGCCTAGCTAACTAGAAAGTAAATAATTCCCCGATATTTATGAAAAAGCTAATTAGAAGATTCAGCTTCCCTGTTTCTTTATGGATTCAAAAAGACGAACGGTCTTTTTTGACTTTTGTTATCGCAGCTTTCATGTTAGCGATGTTTGCGACTCCTTATCCTCAAATTGCCATGTGGGTAGGGTTTTTATTTGCAGCATACGCAGCTGTTGCAAACGATTCAATACAAACTTTAGGTACCTTTATAGCCTCTAACCAAGACAAAAAATGGTGGGTTCTTTGGCTTTTTATTGGCGGTATATTTTTGTTTACCGTTGGTTACAGTTGGTTTAACTATGGAGGAGACGTTTCTCATGGTCGCTTAATGGCCAAAGGATTTGAGGTAGCTCCAACAGAATTTCACTTTTTGCAAATTGCTGCCCCAATATTTCTTTTGATACTCACGCGTTTAAGAATGCCGGTATCCACAACTTTTATATTATTAACTTCATTTGCAACTGCTCCTGCTGCTATTGGTAAGGTGTTAGCCAAAAGTATGAGTGGTTATATTTTAGCATTCTTTTTAGGTGTAGTTGTGTTTCTTTCCATATCTAAACTTGCTAAAAAGTATTTTGTTGGCGAAGCTAAATTTGGTTGGTCCATAGCGCAATGGATAACCTCGGGAACGCTCTGGTCAGTTTGGTTGATGCAAGACGCTGCAAATATTGCAGTATATTTACCGAGAGATATGTCTTTTGGAGTCTTTATGGGCTTTGCAATGGTTGTCTTTATAGGTTTAGGATTGCTGTTTTATTACAAAGGAGGTAGAATACAGAAAATTGTAACAGAAAAATCAGTTATAACAGATGTTCGTTTTGCTACAATAGTTGATTTTATTTACTGCATTATTCTATTCTATTTTAAATTATACAGCTCGGTGCCTATGAGTACCACATGGGTGTTTATTGGTTTGTTGGGTGGTAGAGAAGTCGCTATGGCCATCAGGAAAACAGGAGAGCACAGTTTGCTTCATTCTGTAAAGTTATTACTTAAAGATTTTTCTTTTGCTATGATTGGTTTATTCATCTCTATTGCAATTGCAATTGGTGTCAACGATCAACTCTCGTTGGCCTCTATGATGGAAACTATTCCTTCAGAATTTGCATCAGGAATTGCGAAGTTTTTCTCCAAGATAGGCCTGTAATTTTTTACAAGAAAAAAACCTCGTTAATTCGAGGTTTTTTTTTGCTCTTAGAATACTATATATTTACAAAAATTAGATTCTATGCAAAGTAACAATCGTGTTTTACTCGTCGATGATGAGGAAGATATACTAGAGTTTTTAAGTTACAACCTTAAAAAGGAAGGATTTGAAGTGTTTACTTGTACCAATGGTGAAATGGCTTTAGATGCCATTAAAGTATTTAAGCCCAATCTTATTGTGTTAGATGTAATGATGCCAGGTATGGATGGTATTGAAACGTGTGAAAACATAAGAGCCAATTCTGAGAACGATCATATTATTATAACCTTTTTAACTGCACGAGCCGAGGATTACTCTCAAGTAGCAGGCCTCAATGCTGGTGCAGATGATTATATTAACAAGCCCATAAAACCAAAAGTTTTGGTGAGTAGGGTTAAAGCACTTTTAAGAAGAAAAGGCTCATCAGAATCTGCTGCTGTTTTTAAAGATACTATTACAATAGCCGATTTAACGATCAATAGAGAGCAGTATTTAGTTACTCTAGAAGATGAGCCGCTAACCCTACCACGTAAAGAATTTGAAATACTTTATTTACTAGCATCTAAACCCGGTAAAGTATTTAATAGAGAAGAAATTTTTGATAAAATATGGGGTAATAACGTTGTAGTTGGAGGAAGAACTATTGATGTTCATGTTCGTAAATTGAGAGAAAAATTAGGTCGGAATTACATTGAAACCGTAAAAGGTGTTGGCTATAAGTTTAAATTAAATGAATAAATCAAAAAGGCTTTATTTTAAATTTAAAAAGCAAGTAGATCAATCCTGGTTGGTTTCTCTAGTTTCTTCTATTTTATTGATTCTTGTAATGATTTTTCACATCATTATTTTTGACTTTTCATTAACACTCACCAATTCTGTTATACTCGTCAGTTCTGTAGCTCTATCAAGTTTTATTATTGTGAGGTGGTTGGTAGATCATTTTATTTACAATAAAATAAAACTAATCTATAAGAACATACAAGATTCCAAATCTAGGCCAGGGGAACTTAAAGATGTTGATTTGGCTCAAGCGAGTAAAGATGTTGCAGAGTGGAATATTAAGCGCGAAAATGAGATTCAAAAATTAATGATTCGCGAAAGTTATAGAAGGCAGTTTGTTGGAAATGTAGCGCACGAACTCAAAACGCCTATTTTTAATATCCAAGGTTATATAGACACACTTCTAGATGGCGCTATAGATGATAAACAGATCAATCGTAAATTTTTAGAGCGTGCCAGCAAAAGCGTTTCGAGAATGATTCACATCACCGAAGATTTAGACGAAATAACCAAGTTAGAAGCAGGAACTCTAGAGATTGAAGAAACACCCGTAGATATTATTGAAGTTATATCTGAAGTTGTTGAACAACTCGAAATGAAGGCAAAAAAACGTAATGTTACTTTGGAGGTTAAACACCAACAACAATTAGGGCGTTTTTTAGTTCAGGTTGACATAGAGAAAATAAAACAAGTATTGATTAACCTGATCGTAAATGCAATCAAATACGGGAGAGAAAGCGGTAAAGTTCTTGTAAGGACTTATGAAATGGGTGAGCAGGTACTTGTTGAAGTTGCTGATGATGGAAATGGAATTTCATCGCAGCATTTAAATAAAATATTTGAGCGTTTTTACCGCGTAGATAAATCTCGAGACAGAGATAAAGGAGGGTCAGGATTAGGCTTGTCAATTGTTAAGCACATTATAGAAGCGCACAATCAAACCATCAATATTAGAAGTACCGAAGGTGAGGGTTGTACTTTTTCTTTCACATTAAAAAAAGCATAGCGCAAACTACTTACTCAGCTGTCTTCCCAAATAGTTGCTTTTTGGGTATTCAAAATCAATTACTTTCAATAAGCTCTTTAAGTAAGTCGTAATTTAGTTGCGATTGTTTTTGTAAACTTCCTTTTAAAAGGTAAAGCATAGAACGGTAAAAGAGCGTTGAACCTTCAATACTTGTGTAAACCTTAACGATTGATTTTTGTGTATCACCTTCAAAATAAACGGCTACTTTCCCCGTAAATATTTCTGTCTCCATAGCAACAATAAACTTCTCATTTTCTTTTACTTCTCTCAATACTTCCACCATACTCATACGTTCGCCATCTTGCTCAAACGTTATTAAAAATCTAGATCCTGGGACAAGTGGAGCTCCACTCAATACCTCAACATCTATAAAGCCTGGGAGCCATTCGGCATTTAAAGAATCGTTTGTAAAGGTTTTGTAGGACTGTTCTACAGAAGCAGCTACTTCTATTGTATTTTCGTATTGAAAACTGGTGTGAAAAAATCCTAAACTCATAAAGGTTAGCGTCACACCAATCAGTCCAACAAGCGTAAATTTTACAAAGCGCATATTTTTTTTTAGTTGTTTCTTCAAATATAGAAAAAGGAATCCTTATTGAATTCGTATTTTTGTAGTGCAAAAAATAAAACTGTGGGAAAGAATAAACTTAGGAAGTTCGCTGAAAATGAAACCTTTAAAAATATGGTGCAAGCACCACGAACCGATTTGTTGGAAAATGGATTGCATTTAAAAGGTAAATGGCATAAAGAGTTCTTTAAAAACGACCGTCCAATAGTGCTAGAGTTGGGTTGTGGTAAAGGAGAATATACGGTAGGTTTAGGAAAGCAATTTCCGGAGAAAAACTTTATTGGTATCGATATTAAAGGCGCTAGAATGTGGCGAGGTGCGCGAACGGCTACAGAAAATAAGATGACCAATATTGGTTTTTTGAGAACACATATTGAATTAATACATAATTGTTTTGCCAAAGGCGAGGTTAGTGAGATTTGGATCACTTTCCCAGATCCTCAAATAAAATACCGACGTCGTAAAAAACGTTTAACAGCTCCAGATATGTTAGAAATGTATAGGTGTATTTTAGCTGATGATGCGGTGATTCATCTTAAAACAGACTCGCAATTTCTGTATGGTTACACTCTAGGAATAGTAGAAGGCTTTGGGCATACTGTATTAGATTCTAGCTATGACATAGACAGACAAAAAGCAAGCAATCAATTATTGAAAATTAAAACAAACTACGAAGGTATTTTTCGAGCTAAGGGAATGACCATTACCTATTTAAAATTCCAGTTAAGTAAAAATGGCTAAACTCTCTGATACGCCCTCCTTTTACGAACGATGTTATCAGGTAGTTCGGTTGGTGCCTTATGGTAAGGTTACTACGTATGGTGCTATTGCTAACCATTTAGGAACTGCAAAATCAGCTAGATTGGTTGGTTGGGCAATGAATAATAGCCATGGCACTGATGTTCCAGCTCATAGAGTTGTTAATAGAGTAGGTTTGTTAACTGGCAAACATCACTTTCAAGGCCGTAATTTGATGAAAGAATTATTGGCAAGTGAAGGCCATATATTTGAGGGGGATCAAATACTAAATTTTAAGGATGTATTTTGGGTTCCAACAGAGGCATAAGTCTCTCATTTTTGTACCTTTGTTACGCAAAACAAAATCATGGTTATAAAGAAAAATCAAATAGAGGAAGCACTAAACAGTGTGTTTGTAAAAGGAGACACTCGTTCTATCGTATCTAGTGGTTTAGTAAATAATATTCTAGTTTTTGGAGATGAAGTTAACGTAGATTTAACCATTCATAACCCAACACTACACGCAAAAAAGCAGGTAGAGGTAGATGTTTTAAAAGCCATTCACGCTCAGGTATATCCAAAAGCTAAAATTGTTGTTAAAATTACGGTAGAGGCCAAACAAGAGGAAAACCCTAATTTGATAAGAGGTAAAAAATTAGAAGGTGTTAAGAATATAATTGCAGTGGCATCCGGTAAAGGTGGTGTTGGTAAATCAACTGTAACTTCAAATTTAGCAGTAGCGCTCCATAAACAAGGGTACAAGGTTGGTATCGTAGATGCTGACATTTACGGTCCTTCTCAACATCTTATGTTCGATGTTGAAAAGTCCAGACCCGAAGCTAGTAATGTAAACGGAAAACCGGTAATGATTCCTGTCGAAAGTTACGGTGTAAAGTTACTTTCTATCGGGTTTTTTGCGTCAGGCTCTCAGGCTGTCGTATGGAGAGGTCCTGTGGGATCCCCGGGTACCGAGCTCGA
>JGI24919J38490_100075_pt1 | contig 37239 bp, 37 predicted proteins | sample LinPFosmplate7_FD_38490 | JGI IMG/M metagenome (IMG submission 38490) | reverse complement strand
ACTCTAGAGGATCCCACAGAACAAGAGGAGGCGAATGAGAAAACTTATCAACTAGTTGACAGACTCAATCAACAACTCGAATTTCAACAAAAACAAATTGATTCTCTGTCTCAAAATAATAATAGCGGACAACGAAGAATAACGAATAACACACAAAATAATAATAATAGTCACAATAATGTTAATATTGTAAATATCAATATAGACAAAAATAGACTCAACTACAAAGATACCAATTATAATGTTGTAGAGGAACAGGATATACAATATGCTATATCACATGCGATGAGATGTCTTCAAACAATAGTGCCACTTACTCACTTTAATAAAGATCATCCTGAGAATCAAAATATTTATATTTCTTGTTTGAAATCTGCTGTGGCGATGATGTTTGAAGATGAGAAATGGAGTGCTCATTTGTGGTCAGATATTGCAGATCGAGTTATAGATGACAGCACTGTTACTCTTCAAGATTGGATTTCTAAAAATAAGGGCGAATATCCACGACTAGAAGAAAAGTTTAAAATATTCATGGATAAAAAAGAAGGTGACGATGAATTATTTTTCACAAAACTTAAACGCGATCTTAAATTCGTTCTTTATAATAATAGAAAATTAGTCCATTCAGATGAGATGATAAAGATGTTACAAAAAATTGGTGTTGAAGAAATTATATAAAAAGTTTTATTAAATATTTAACAGACAAATCTGTTATTTTTAGATTTTTTTGATGTTTTCTTGATGGGTTTATGATTGATTCATGTGTCCATGTTATGTTTTTTTTAGGAACAGCGAGTTCTTCTTCAATACATTGAGCAAAATCTTCTTCCATAAATCGTCTCATATAATGTTCCCATTGTTTGTGGGAACCTGATTTTCCTGGGAAAATAGAAGAAAGATATGAAGGAACATCAGTAAACATGTGATAATTGTTGTTTACAATCATTCCAATAATGAGGTATAAATTACAAATGTCATCTTCATCAAGTTTTGAGTTCATCATGAATAATCTCGAGTCACAAATAAAATCAAATTTTGTTTTTGAAGATGTCCAATCGTTCCTTGTATATATTGTAGTCTTATCTGATGACTGATTATTTTCTTTTTGCCTATAAAAATCAAAAAGAGAGTCAGAAATAGATTTGGCGTCTTTTATGTTCATTGCACTTATTAAAATAAAAAATAGTTCGATTTCATTTTTTATTTGACTTTATAGTATAGATAATAAATATGGAGCTAGCAATTCCTTTTGTTGCATTAAGCAGTATGTATGTTATATCAAATCAATCAAAAGAGAAAGAAAAGGACACTTTTGTAAACATGGGGAAACCGTCAAACCTTCTTCCAAATGTTAATGAACGTGTTGAAAATTACCCTACTTTGAATAAAGAAGAATTCAATAACACTGTTCAGAAATTCCCGTCAAATATTGAATCCACAAATAGTTATTTAAATCAAAATATTTTTTACGAAAAAGAAAAGGATGGAGTAAGAGTTGGTCCAAATATTCAGGATGTATATTCATTTAAAGGAGATGGAGGTAAATCCAATGATTTTGTTCATAACAATATGGTTTCAATTAATGGGAAAACTAGAGAACAAATATATAAAGTAAATAATACATCAACAATTCTTGACACCTATAATGGAAAAGGATCTCAATATCAGAAAAAAACAGAACAGGCTCCACTATTCAAACCAGAGGCTGATATTCAATGGTCACATGGGACACCAAATATGTCTAACTTTATTCAATCAAGAGTCAACCCATCTATGAAGAATAATATGGTGAGACCATTTGATACAGTGAAAGTTGGAGGTGGGGGAGATGAATCAGCCGTTTCTGATGGTTTAGGAGGATTTAACTCGGGAATGAATGAGCGTAATAAATGGATGCCCAAAACTGTTGATGAATTAAGAAGTAAGGCTAATCCAAAAGAAGAGTACATGCTCTTAAATCATGAAGGTCCTGCTAATTCATATATTAAAAATCGAGGGATTCAGGGAGAAGTTAAGAAAAATAGACCTGATACTTTTTATGAAAATACTCCGAATAAATGGTTTACAACAACCGGAGTTGAGTCTGCCGGTCCAGCCCCAATTACAAATATTGTGAAAGATAGTCATAGAAATGATTGTTCAGTTCCTGTTGTGGGGCATGCATTTTCTCAACAACAGTCTGCAAATACAGCCCCCGAAACTTTTACAGAACCAAAACGTTTACCAACAGATACATCTCATTATGTATCTCCTTCTTATGCAGGAGATCATGCCCCAGTATCAAATAAATCTCACGAAAGTTATTTAAAATACGTAAATAACCGGCAAATAAATAATCAACCTGATAATTTTGGAACAATCTTTTCAAAATCTATTGGTGCTGTAATGGCACCTGTAATGGATATTTTAAAACCTTGCAAAAAAGAAGAGCATGTATGTAATGCTAGAGTTTTTGGGAATATGGGGATTGGAGAAATTTCGGCTGGTTATACACAGTCTCCCAATGAACTCAAACTTACAACAAAAGAAACAACATTATACAGTTCAAATGGATTTATTGGTAACCAAGGAGATGGAGGGTATAAAGTATCTAAACCGTTTGTAGGTCAAACTCAGAGAGATGCTAACGGAGGAGAATGTGGATATTTAGGAGGAGTTGGTGGAGCAGCGACTTCACGAGGAAATACACAATATGATTCAATGTACAGACACGCGATTGATGATAAAAAAGAAACAAGTGTGAAATCTCGTACACCAAGTGGCAACACACAAGTATTCAACCCTACTCAAAATATGTATGTTACAAGGGCAGACGTATCAACCCCGTCAACACTTCCCCCGAGAATTCCAGTAGCAAGAGGTCCAACGACTGAGACTCATGGGCAAATCAGAGATGTTCAAGAATACGACCAGTCTTTTCAAGACAATCGAATTAATCCTAACCTAATTACTGCTTTAAAGAGTAATCCATTTACTCACATTGTGAGTTAAAATGAACGAAAAAAATACAAACATAGTTTAAATGAATGATTCGTTGTTTAAACATTGTATTAAAATTCTGAATGATGATGATATTCAGGTTGAAATAAAAAAAATGGTATATCCGTTGATCGAATTATTAACTGCAAACTTCCTCCCGTATTTGTATTTAGCAATATTTATATTAATGTTTTTGTTTTTATGCACTCTTGTTATTTTAGGGTTGTTAGTTCAAATTTTGCGTAAGAATATTGTAAGAATCTGATTTCGAAACTTTTTTATCAACTTATACTATAATAATGCCATATCAAAGACGTAAAGTTAAAGGAGGTTTTTTTGATAAATTGTTTGGATCAGCGGTCGATAAGCCCGCCGCGGAGCCTGTTGCCGATCCGACTCCTACATCTTTAACTGCTGCCCCTGCCCCTTCCCCTTCCCCTGCCCCTGCCCCTGCCCCCGTTCCGTCTGTAACTACAACTGAACCAGCGCCAACTGCCGCAGAAGCACAAACAGGTGGGTTTAGACGTTCTCGTAGACACAGATCTAGTTCTTCTAAAAGAACATCCTTCAAAAAAACCTCTGGTGGGAAAAGTCACAAAAAATCCAGAAAAGTAAAACGAGTTGGAAGAGGTAAACGCGGAGGAGGTCTTTTAGGAGTACTTGGTCGCGCCGCAACACCATTTGCTTTAATGGGAATGTCAAATTCATTCTCTAAAAAAAACCGAACTCATAAAAATCATAAATAAACTTACTCGTCAATAATTTTATCAAGTGCAGATTGACATGCGATTTGTTCTGCCTTTCTTTTAATTTTATGTTTTCCTTCTGATAAAATAATAAAAACAGAATTATCATGATTATTTTGTTTCATGTCTTGGATGATTTTAAATGATGGCGATATTAAGTCTTCAATTGGAGTAGCCGTAGTATGATCCAATGTATGTATATTTTTACCGATACATAAATATACACCCATTCTATATCCTTCATCGGGATCGTGTTCTAGTTCAATATAATGAGGAGTGACTTTGAATTCTTTTTGAATTTTAATCTGAAGAATATTTTTAAAGTTATTATTATTTTGAACAAGCTCAACCCAATCAATATGTTTTTCAAATATTTTTTCTAAAAAAACTTGTGCCATCTGGAACCCAGGACCAGTAACGAATATTTTATCGAACCATTTATCATCATCTTGTATGCTGATTTTATTGTAATCAAGAAATAATGCCCCAATGAATGCTTCAAACAAACATCCAATTTTTTTTAGATTCGTCCTAATCTTTTTGTCCTCAGCGTGTTTTGAAATAATAAACCATTTATGAAGACCCATTTCATAAGCAAATTTTCCAATAGTTTCGTTTTTAACTACTTCTATTTTTTTTTCAGTCATAAATCCTTCACACTCTTTAGGAAATCGTCTATATAAATAATATTTAGTAATACATTCAAGAACTCCATCCCCTAAGAACTCAAGACGTTCATTTGACTTTGTTTTTAGAGGAATGCATTCTTCTGGACATTCTTCAATTTTAATATTCTGAGCATCATTTTCATATTTAGGACGCTTTACATATGAACGATGAACAAATGCACGTTTATACAAATTTATGTTATATACTTTTGGAGGAAGTCCATATGAAGAAAGAATAGATTGAACCTCGTTCAATGTAATCTCTGTATTCAATGAATTATAGGGATTAAAAACAAGCCCGTCTTCTGACAATACAACATCATCCATTTTTTCATTAATGCGAACTCGTTCATGTTCTTCAGAATTGTTTACACCGTCCGCACTCATGTATATTAATACATTAATTTGTCTTTATATACATTTATCATGTTTAATTTAAGGGGTTAAGGGAAAAAAAATATTATTGTATATATATTACCATGGTTCTAATGAATGCTGGGAAGTCTGCGCGCAATCAAGCGTCAATTGTAAATCGTGCAACATGTGGTGGGAATAAAAAAGGTGGACTTGGTCCCCGTGTAGGTTGGTTTTTAACTAGCAACGTTCATCTTACAGGTGCTCCTAACGTTACTATGCGAGTATGCCGTCCAAATTCAACTGTTCAAACACAGAGAACTGGATATAACGCAACTTTAGGTTAAAAATACAAACTTAAAAATTGTTTAAAACTTAATTTGTTTATTTTAGTAATGACAACGGAATCATCAATTTCATTACCAAAAGTAATACCATGGGTAGAAAAGTACAGACCTGATACCATGGATGGAATTGTGTTAGATGATATTAATAAATCAATCTTTAAAAACATTTTTAAATCGAGAGATTTTCCAAATTTAATATTTTATGGTCCTCCTGGAACCGGAAAAACAACAACTGTTATAAATATTATTCAAAAATATCAAGATATACAGGGAATGCGTACTAAAGATCTCATTATTCATTTAAACGCGTCAGACGAACGAGGTGTTGATGTTATACGTACACAAATTAATCAGTTCGTATCATCAAGCACTATGTTTCACACAGGGTTGAAATTTGTTATACTTGACGAAGTTGATTATATGACTAAACCTGCTCAGCAAGCACTAAAATGTTTAATACAAAGCCAATCAAATAATGTTCGATATTGTCTTATTTGTAATTATATAAGTAGGATTGAAGAAAGTCTTCAAACAAACTTTGTGAAATTAAGATTTAATAATCCTCCAACATCACAAATAATAAAATTATTGAAACGTATATCTGTTCAAGAAGGACTGACCTTACCTAGCAAAACGTTTAACAAAATACAGCAATTGTATAAATCTGACGTACGAAGCATGATTAATTTTTTACAGATTAATCAAAATAGACAAATTAATGTTATACACAATGGTATCTGGGAATCAATATTTATATCTCTTTTATCAAAATCCCTTAATAAGACTCAATTGATAATTTCAAAATTTAATAAAATTAGCATTGATTATAATATTGATGTTAAAAATTCAATAAAAAAGTTTCTTTTGTATATTATTTTTAGCAAAAAAGAAATTAAAACACATTTGCTTGTAACAATTGCTGATGAAATAATACATACAAGTGATATTGATACAGATTGCGTAATTAATTATATGATCATGCGTCTTGAATCTTTAATAATTGGCGAAGATAAATTGGATGAACCAAATACACGAATTCTCTGATTGAGTTTCCTCATAAATTCATTTGGGGGGGAATTATGTTCAGGGTCAAACAGTTCTGTTGACAAATCAAACTCTCGTTTACAATTGTTTGAAGGTATTTGAACTGGTTCTGTCTTTCTTTTTTTATTTATTTCCACAACTAATGAACTTGAACTCATTAATATAGTAATACAAAATAAAATTGAAATGAAATAAAATAATTTATTGTTTACCATAAATGCTGATTAAAGACATAGATGATGAGTGGAACGATTTTCTAACACATCAAAAAGATACAAATTGTATAACATCATCTTCTCCCGAACCTGTTATTATTCCAACTAGAAAAGAAGATGACATGTTTGAATACACACACCCAGACCCATTAGATATTCACATATCAACTAAATCAAAAATAGCATATTTGAATAAGTCAGTAGATTTAGGAATATTTTGGGATATTCCTATACTTTCATACGCTGTACCATCTGATGGTGTTATAAAAAAACAAATAAAAATAACATCAAATACACAAGAAGAACTTGATATTATAAAATCAAAACTTGAACAAGTAGATTACTTTGAAGAGCATATTATAAAAAACACATACAGAATACAGTTTAAAGATATTAGAAAGGTTAGTGTTGGAATGTCAAAAAAAGATATTATTACTAAAAACAACAATACAAAAAAACATGCCTTTTATAATTGTTTTGTAATTATTATGCGTATTAAAATAAAAGAAATTTATAAAGAATTCCACATTAAAATATTTAATACCGGAAAAATTGAAATACCAGGAATTCAAAACGATGATGATTTTCATATAGTCTTAGACATGGTAGTAAATGTATTAAAACCTCTAGTTGGAGAATCTCTTGAACTCAAAGATCAGATTGACACAATTCTTATAAATTCCAATTTTAACTGCGGATTCTATATTAATAGAGAAAAATTATATGACATATTAAAGTATAAATATAATCTTTATTCCGTATACGACCCGTGCTGTTCTTATCCAGGAATTCAATGTAAATGTTATTATGATAAAAATTTAAAAATTCAAACCGGTGTTCAGCAAGGATGTTCAAATAAAGTGTCATTTATGATATTTCGAACCGGAAATGTTTTAATTGGTGGTAGAATAGATGAAGATATGCTCATGGAAGGATATAACTTTATAACATCTTTACTTAAACGTGAGTATCATTCTATTAATCAGTCACAAAACCAAAACGATTTAAAACAACCAACTGTGAAAAAGAGAAAAATAAAAAAACAAACAATTTTGGTTGATGACGATGAACTATGTTGTTAATTTAAAAAACGACACAACAACAACGTCATTAATATTTAATATTTCATTGTTAGTTAGTAACAATTTACACATGTTTCTAGTGTATGTAAAACTCGCTGAATCATTTTTTGATTTTATAGACTGCAAATATGTTACAAATATGTGTATTTTATCAAAGAGTGTACATATTGGTGCTTGTGGAAATTTATTAACAAGAATCATTCCAAACTCTTCAATAATCCTTAATTTATTTATTAATAGACATTTATGGATATCTATATAAAATTTCGTAATACATGCTGATATTTTAGAATTATATTCAATATTGGATTTTATTGATGAATTAGTAAAATCATCATGATGTAACAAATACAAAAACAGATGTTTAAGTATATTTGTAAAATTATTCATGCTTTCAAAATAGTCAAATCGCGAAGATATATCTTTCTTTTTTTGTCCTAACAATTCATTTATTTGTTTATTTGATTTTAAATTATAAATTGTTTTTTTATATACAAACTTAACAACATCTGTTAAAATAACTTTTCTGTAAACTTGGTCACACGGTTTATCAATTATAATCATATAGTCAATATACAACATTAACGCATTATTTCCATATGATATTGAAAGATGTAGATTTTTTGTTTTACTGAAAATAAATTTGAATATATTAGTAATAAGATTCAACCCTTTCATAAATGTGTAAATTATTTGATGTTTGTCTTCTGCATAAAATATTTTTTTAAAAAACAAATGACTGTAAATTATTACCATTTCAGAATATTCGACTGACATTTCTTGTAATGAATCAACGATTGAATTATTGTAATTTTTAAAATTCGCTAAAGATAAATTTGCGTCATCGGCTGACATTTATTAGATTAATATCTTTTATTTATTTAGATAAATTATAGTTTAAAGATATTATTTATAATCAAACATATAATACAATGAGTGCAATGATAAGTGGTTCAGCTAGTACAGGAGGTTCAAGTGTTGAAAATTCGGATGCAAATTACAGAGTTCCGTCTGATTTAACATTAAGACATTCTGTAAAGATCGCAATTGTTGAGGACAAACCAATTATGATGGACTATTGGACTCTTTCACTTGATAAGAAAGTGTTAATTGGTGTAAAAGAAAGTGGGGAAAAACTTCTCGTAAAAAGTCAGGAAGAGTATACAAGTCCTATTTCTAAAATATTTAAAAACGATGGTGAGTATATTATTAAAACAGAGAATTCAATATATGTCGTATCATCAAATATTCCAACAAAACGTATTAGTTAAATCTAATTCAAAAATTAATAACTCTATATTTAAATAATGATGATTGAATTATTTAGATATTTGTGTTGTATCAAAAATAATTCAATAAAGATTAGTACTCAAAATATAATTCAAGACGAAAATTCACCAACTCAATTAATAACACCAACTATGATAGCAAAAAAACAAGATTAACTTCAATATCAGAAGAAAGAACAATTGAAGAATTTAATTTAATGAACAATGTTTACATAAACAGATAAAATGTTTTACACCTTTGCTGATTTAAAACACCGATTTTTTGTAATGATTATAAACAAACATCCCAAATAAAAAATTCCTGGTCCAATAGGCTATAATAAAATTACCTGAATAAAAGGATATATAAATATTTTTATTTATCTATATAATCATATGCCGCGTTCCAAAGTTCAACAAACAAGAAAAGTGAAAAAAGAACGTGAAAATAAAAAGAATATTGGTGGTACACGAAGTGATCGGTCATACTGTCACACACTTAGAAATAGTATTATGCAAGCAGGTAATCATGCCACACTTAATGATAAGTTTAATGCCTTATTCCATTCGGCGGAGATATATCATAAAATTATAAGTCAATCCTTAAAAATTAAAGGAATAAATAATTTATATTATATCAGTTATGATATTAAAAGTACTGGTTCAAATGGAAAGATTGATATGAACACCGAATCTATGATGACTACCAACATTGATTTGAGTGACCCAAGATCACCCGATGGAAAATATTTAATACGACTACTACCTTTAGACTCACCATCAGCAAAAGATGGTCATGCAATATGCGTTATAAAAACCGGAAATAGTTGCACTGTGTATGATAGTAATGATAGTTGTGATGAACAATATGTATATTGGGGAACAGGATTATTTGTATCAAATATACTTAAGAATTATAAAAAGGTAATATCTGGGTATAGACGTCACAAGAATAGACCTATGGTATATGGTATATGTACCCTATTCGCTCTTTATGTTTGGCTTATAGGGGAAGTGCCTAAAAATGAATCTAAAAATAAAAAACAACAACACGCATATACAATGCGAGTATTGGATGGACTTATGGATAAGTTGGGAGAACTGCAATTACCCGAGTTAAATAACTACATTAATGATCTGCTCAATAGCACAACTACGCTCAAATAAACAGTCAAATTTCGTCTTTCACTTCTTCAAATAATCAAAAAGAATAAAAAGTAAGACCATCATAGGTGCAATTCTTACTATTGATTTTTCATTTTTGTTTTTTCATCGCTAAGTCGGCGAAAGGCTTAAAAAAATATGGTTGATAATAGAAAGAACCCTGCATTATATGATATTTTTTTATCTAATTCCGTAAATTGTGTTTTTTTCCATGGATTAAAGCGATAAATTAAAAATAAACTAACATACAGTTCAATCAAAAAACGCAAATACACAATATATTCGGGCGACACAAAGTAAATTCCTAAATAAATTCCGATGTAAGTAATGTAGAGAATTGCAATAGCCATGTCAAATCCAACCCATTGAAAATATTCATTAAGCATTAATTCATTCATTAAAGTGTTATTATTAATTGAGAATATAAATATAATATCAAAATATACTATAAAATGTCTTTAACGAACATAAGTTGTCGTGAACATTCAAACAATATGAATAGTCGCATATATGAACGCAATATTCCATCTTCGTTTCTTGAACCATCATTTTCAACCAGACCTTCTTATTCAAAACATGAAATACTTCCTATTGTGAAAAGTTCAAATAATCCAACACCATCATCCCCGATTAAGAATTCATCTTATCCTATTTACAATATTCAATCTACCTTTAATCCTGGGTCAAGGGCACCTTGGAGTGGATATGCTACAAATGTTGACACAGAGTCAATGTTAAGAAATCAAATATATTTTTATCAAAAAAACAACGACGAACATGCATGGGTTCCAAATAGCAATAGCGATTTATATAATTTAAATTGGAAATATACTCAAAATACAAATACGCCACACCCTCATCTTTTTTCGGAACCATCCGTATCTACAAAACCGTTTCAACATAATGATACTATTGGCTTCGCACTATTTAATAACTCAACACGTCACCAATTGAAAGATTTGCAAAAATAAGAAATACTAATCCAACAAACAAAACAATTGAATAATAAGTGACTCTTGATAATCCAGACATTTTATGAAAATAACTATCTAACCCAAACATGCCGACATAGACCAAAACAACTCCTGCAAATTCAAGCTTATCTTCAAACATATTATTATATAAGAATAAAATGTTCGATTCATAATTATTTCATACGATTTCCGACATATGTAAATGAAAATCCAATAGCACGAATCGGTAAACTTAAACAATACGACACACCTTTAACGAACGCTCTGGGAATATCACTTGCTTTCATTTATATTATATAACAAAAAAATGATTCGTGGATTTCCTAAATATATCCATACACATTAATCACGGTGCGTTTAAATTGTATAATTTTTTTATTTGATTAACATCAAGTGTTTTTTTGAAATAAAGGACGTTCGAAATATATCCTCTCAAAATATCAGAAGTCCCAATTGTAACAACATCGTCGTGAATATATGGGACGACCGTTACTTTCGAAACAAGTAGTTCGCCATTATAAAAAATATCCATTGTTCCATTTACATAATTAAATATTATGTTGTTCCACTTTTGTAATTCAACGTCTTTTTTTTCACGAACAGTGACTACAGTGTTTCCTTTATTTGCGCAAAAAATTATTTTATTATCAATTGCACTATATTTAACAATTGGATTTGTTCCATATGAAAAAATAGTTTCTGTTACATCGGATAACTGCTGATCTGAACTAATATATGTCCAAAATGATATAGCATAATTATATCCAGGCGCACCTTCACCTGCTTTGTTTAAGTCTGTGGCTGATGCTATAATTTCTCTATTCATGAGGGAATGTTTATAGTTTGTTAGTTCTCTTCCATTTTGATTATTGAATTTTGATTTTATAAATGAGTGAAGAATGGGATAAGCAATAAAATATATTAATAATAATGCTCCTTCTGCGATTAATACTTTTGTTTCAAACACATTTCCTGTTGAAAATAAATCTACCACCCATTTACCAACAGGATCTTTCAATATTCGTTCGGTGTATGAAGGAGTTACTTTTTTGAATTTATCAAATGGAGTACGATTATAATGCATTATCATTTTATAACTTGCAACAAAAATACTTGATAATATAGCAGCAAATATTGTCCAATCAACTAATCCAAAATTTTGTATCATATAAATTAAACCACTCCCCATAAAATAACCCCCAACTAACAAAGTTGCAACTATTAAAACAATTTGGACTGACTTAATTAATGATTGTATACCGTGTAATGCTGAAATAAATGCTAATATCCCAAATATAACTGCAAATATACTTGTAATCAATAATGGTTTTTCAAAATCATTTGAATATGGTATTTTATTCCACGGAACATATAAATACATACTAGCTATTAAAATAAGTACTACTCCTAAACCAATATTATACAACGAATACGTTTTTGAAAAATAAGACGGTAATAGAACGCCTAAGGCAACAGCCGATGAAAAAATTCCCAATTTAATTCCCTTATTTCCTCTATCAAACACACCAAGAACTGAAAATATCACAAATAAAATTGCAATAAAAATTGTTAGAAATATTAAAAATAAGACTTCATTCATTAATATATTACATTATAAAAAAATGTTAATTTAATGTAAGATGACTTCACATACAAAAAAGAGGTTGCGTCGTATAAAAAAAAAGAAAAGACAAACCTTCAAAAACAAAAGAACTAACAAATCTAGAACATCTTTGAAAAAAATAGGAGGAAGTCTTTTTAAAAACCTCAGGTGCAAACCATCTATAAATAAATTATCTTACTCATGTTTTACAAAAGAACAAATTGTCGAACTCAAAAATATTTGGAACAAGCAACATAGAGATGAACAAGTTAGTGAAACTGATCCAGAGAAAATATGGCATCAATTAAAAGAAAAAAATAAGGACTGTAACATGGAATCATGTTGGATTAAGAAGTTAATTATTTCTCACGAAATTAGAAGGAAATTCTTGAGTTCTTTTGCACCCAAAGCACCCGATGAATGGAAAAAACAACCAAACACATGGTTAACAAACATTGATATAAGTAATGTTATGAATCAGTACGAGAGCACATATCCATGTTTTGAGTTTATAGGACCATCTCCAATCGACTTTGATGTAAAAGAACAAGATATATGTGTGTGGGAAGAATTATGCAAATTTAATCTTCAAAAATATGTGGACAAGGGAAAGTTTAAAATAGGAATAATATTTAATACTGATGTTCACGATGGTGCCGGGGAGCATTGGATAAGCCTGTTTATTAATGTTCCTAAATCCGCAATATTTTTCTTTGATAGTGTTGGATCTCCAATTCCTCCACAAATAAAAAAATTCGTAGATAATGTTATTGATCAAGGAAAAAAAATGAATAAAGTAATTAATTTTAACTTTGATCAAAACCACCCTATTGAGCATCAATACAAAAACACAGAATGTGGAGTCTATTCACTTTTTTTTATTGTTCATATGCTCGAAGATAAAATCAATGGGGGGTATTTGAAAACGCATATTCTAAAAGATAATTACATTGAACAATACAGAAAGGTTTTTTTTAATGAAAAATTATAAATAGTGTGAACTAACAAAATAAAATATAAAAACAAATATATGATATTACCTTCATTTGTAACTGATGAAATTATTGGAAGCACTCCAAATTTAGGGGACGAAATAAATGAAGTTGATAAAATAGAAAAACCTGTTATTATTCGGAATATAAATACTCAACGGCGTAAACATCATATTGCAAAAAACTGGATGTTAGAAAACTCAAGGTGTTTATCTATTTCATTTTACTCTCCTCCAAAAATTTCAAATAATATTGATTTAACTAAATGGAATTCGCATTATAACATGAAAGGAAATTCACTTGATAATTCTATTTTTTCATACAATATAACATATGATGTTGGAAAGAATATTATTCAAGACAGTCACTATCCAAAACAAACAACAATATACGGAATTATGAGTCAATATAACGGGTGTGACTCTGGGGATAAATTTGTTCCACAAACAAGTAGTATGTGTTATGATATATATTTGTGTTCACAGAATCATGGAGCAGATGCACAACTTGTATTTCCCATTCCCCAAATAGAATTGTTACGGAGATCTGCTGAGTTAGGGCTTAATTCATTATGTAATATTTTGGACAATAGTACATGTTCAGATGTTAGTTTCGGAATTTTAACACCAACAAAACATAATGTTGAAAAATTTATAGAACAAATAAAAAGGGATAATCATAGAATTGAATATCCTGCTATAACTAATAATGTATACGACGGTGGAGAAACTCCAATCACTCTATTGTTTGGTTCCGCCCCTGCATATGGCTCATACGAAAATGGAATTATATCTCCAATTGCTAAAAAAGAAATAAGTTTTTTATTAGCATTATGTACATATCGCGCACAATTTACATATATTATTAATATTAACAAACCTAATATTGTATTCAAACCATGTATTTTAGGAATTGGGTCATTTTCTAACGATATTCAAATGATCACGAAAGCATATTATATAGCATGTAAGGGCTTTGAAAGAGAACTAAAATTAAAAAATATAATTGTTGAACTTCAAATATATAGTAATCATGTTGATATTTCACAATATTTAATTGATAATTTATTCGACGTATAAAAAGTTTTACCAATAATCAGGCGGTTCGATATGTCTATAATTGCATACTGTACATGTCCAATCATTATAAATAGATTTATGTTCGCTAGACGCAAAACGATCTTTCTGAAAATGTTTGCAGTTTCCATATTTTTTTTCTTCACATTCTTTTATTAAAGTTACTAATTCTTTTTTAGTTTCACGTAACTGTAATAATCCGTGTCTATTATTAAATTCTTGTATAATAATTTCAAGTTCTTCTTTAGTATCATTTTCTTTTTTTTCAATCTGGTTAGAGATTTGAGTTAAATAAGTTTGATGTTTATCTAATTCTTTTTTATTATCTTCGATTTTTTTTATTGTTTCTAGTTTATATTCTTGGTGTGCTTGCATTTCTTTTTTTTTTTGTATTTTGTCTATTTCGAGTTTTTCTTTTTTTTGTTGTTGTTTTTGTTTTTGTTGTTGTTTTTTTTCAATTTGTTCAAGTCTTTCTAGTTCTTGTCTCTTTTCTTGTATTTTGTATTGTATATTTTGTTCTTCCATTGTTAGTTAATGTGTCGACAAATTAAATTGTATTATTAAATCATTTTTTTAACTGGTATTATAACAAAAATTATCAAGTATTAATATAACATTGATTTTAATGAACATATCAAATAAACAAAATAATACGTCGCAAATAAAGACTGAACAAAATCAATTAATTGAGAAATTAAATAAAACTTTAGAAGGACTATCGTGTGATAAGGAATGTATGCATAAAAAAAAAGAAGAATCGTTATATGAGAGATACATGGATATGGTTGGAACTAGAGAATCAATTTCAAATACAATATCCGAATCTGAAAAAAAATATTACATTCACAAACATGGACAAAACGCATATGATAGTATGATGATTAAACGAAATCAAAAACAAGGGAAAGAATTAGTAGCAGAATTAGACCAATTATTTAATAAGGAATTTGAATTAAGTGATACCATTCTCGACATGTATGAGTCTCTTTTAACAAACGTCCAGAATACTGTAAAACTTGATAAAATAACTTCTAATGAAAATGTGAGTGATAAGACGAAAATTGATGAAGATCAAGGTTTTGTTGAAACGTCAGAAAGAAAATCATATTACACTAGACAAAAAATCGGGATTATTGAAAACAGATATAATATTATGTATAGAATTTTTTATTTAATACTGTTTATCATGATAATTTTTATTATTGTTCATCCACCATACAAAATATATCATATTCTTTTGTTAATTTTGTTTGCACTTTATCCGGTATTTATTCACTTTATTGTAGGTGGTGTTTTTGGATTTATTAGAGATGTTATTGGATTTTTTTCATTATTTTTTTAAATTTTTAGAGTCGGTTTTATATTTTGTTAGTTGATGAAGAAAAAAAGATCACGAACTAACAAAATTACTCATAATTTAGTGTCGAAATACGACATACAATTGAATGAATTGTCCTTTCATGTCTTAATGCAATTTGTTTTTCAGAAAGACCCAATAATTCATGTTCTCTAACGAGTTTGAGATCTTCATTAATTGTCCATTTGAAAAAATGACGGCGGGGGTAAACAGTCAAAAGTGCTTTTTTATGAGATGATGTTTGATTACGTGTAACAGATGCCATTATAGATAATATAACCCAAATCTTTAAATTGTTTTACACCTTTTACATTTGGCGTTTGAAATATAAAAAGGTGTAAACAAACCATTTAAAGAAAACATAATAAATTAAAAATAATGGCTCAGGAAGGTACAATCGGCATTGACTTAGGAACAACTTATTCATGTGTTGGAGTATGGCAAAACGGAAGAGTTGAAATTATTGCAAATGATCAGGGAAACAGAACTACTCCGTCATTTGTTGCTTTTACAGATTCTGAAAGACTCATTGGCGATGCTGCAAAAAATCAGATCGCAATGAATGTTACGAACACAGTATTTGATGCTAAACGTCTTATCGGTAGAAAAATCACTGATCCAGATGTTCAAAAGGATATTCAACATTTTCCATATTCGATTATACCCGGTAAAGGAGGAAAACCAATGGTTTCTATCTCTCCAAATGGCGAAGAAAAGATTTTTTCACCAGAAGAAATTTCAGCAATGGTTTTAGTAAAAATGAAGGAGATTGCAGAATCATATTTAGGGAAAACAGTCAAAAATGCAGTTATAACTGTTCCCGCCTACTTTAATGACGCGCAAAGACAGGCAACTAAAGATGCTGGCGTAATATCAGGTTTGAATGTTTTGAGAATTATTAACGAACCAACTGCAGCAGCTCTAGCATATGGACTTGATAAAAAAGTCAGTGGGAAAGATCAAAACGTTCTCATTTTTGATTTGGGGGGAGGAACATTTGATGTGTCTCTTTTATCAATTGATGATGGAGTTTTTGAAGTTCTAGCAACAGCAGGAGACACTCATCTTGGTGGCGAAGATTTTGATAACCGAATGCTTGAACACTTTATGGTGGAATTTAAACGTAAATTTAGAAAAGACTTAAGCGAAGATAATCGTGCAAAAAGAAGATTGAAGACTGCCTGTGAGCGCGCAAAAAGAACGTTGTCAGGATCAAATGTTGCGAATATTGAGATTGATACTCTTTTTGAAGGAATTGATTTTAATTCAACAATTACTCGTGCAAAGTTTGAAGACCTGAATATGGATTATTTTAAAAAGTGCATGGATCCTGTTCTTCAAGTATTAAGAGATGCAAAAGTCGGGAAATCTGGAGTGAATGAAATCGTATTAGTCGGTGGTTCGACACGAATTCCAAAGATTCAGGAAATGTTGTCAGAAATGTTTAATGGGAAATCTTTAAACAAGTCTATAAATCCAGACGAGGCTGTTGCTTATGGGGCAACTATTCAAAGCGCTATTTTATCTGGAGATACATCAAAAGAATTAAATGAAATGGTTCTTTTAGATGTAACTCCTCTTTCACTTGGACTTGAAACATCAGGTGGTGTAATGACAACTCTTATAAAAAGAAATACAACTGTTCCTGCTAAAAAATCAGAAACATTTTCGACATACGCAGATGATCAATCAAGCGTATTAATTCAAGTTTTTGAGGGAGAAAGAGGAATGACAAAAGATAATAATATTCTCGGAAAGTTTCAACTTGAAGGTATTCCTCCAATGCCAAGAGGAATGCCACAGATTGAAGTAAGTTTTGATATTGATGCAAATGGTATTCTAAGTGTGATGGCTCTTGAGAAGTCTACTGGTAAAGAACAGAAAGTAACTATCAAGAATGATAAAAAAATGTCACCAGAAGAGATTGATCGTCTAGTAAAAGAAGCAGAAAAATATAAGGCACAAGATGATGCATTTAAGGCTAGTATTGAATCAAAAAATTCACTAGAAAACTATATTCATAAAATTAAAAGTTCTATGGCAGACGACACAATTATCTCTAGTGCAAACATTTCAGATGATGAAAAAAATACATTAGTAAATCACGCAAATGATACTCAGACATGGCTAAATTCAAATCCAAAGGCGGAAAAAGAAGAATATGATAATAAACAACAAGAGTTGGCAAAACATGCTGCGCCCGTTATGACTAAGATTCCACACAGTAGTACACCAAATACAAGTTCAAATGTACCACCAACAACAGATGGACAAAGTGAATTCCATCAAAGTGGACCTAATGAACCAAAAATTGAAGAAATTGATTAATAAATACATACTTAAAGACATTTGTAAAATAAAAAACATGTGTAGACATTATAATATTGAATATGGTGTGGAAATTTATCCAGCCATTCTTATTTCATGCAGAGACTGTGGAAAATATTTATGCTGGTCTGTAGATGGTTTTTTTGTACATAAGACTATTCAAAAAATATGGAAAGAAAGAAGAATGATTCCACATAAACAGGAAAATATTTGTCCCGAAGTTTATAATTTTTTTCCAATTCGAACACGTTCAACTGAATAAATAATTCAATGTTCAATTTCTTTGAATTATTTAAAGTTTATGGTTAGAATCTATGAGTCAATCTTTAATAAAAGTTCAATCATTGCTTTTGAATGAATAAGTTTGCGATTATTGTATAAAATTAATTTAAGGTCTTTCTTAAGTTTTGTTAAAAAAACTTCGTCATCTTCGTCTTTTTTATTCTTAAACATTTTGAATTTTTCCCCAAGTTGTGGGTAATTATTTTCATTTCGATCAATCCAATCTTGTAATGTAATAGTGCTATCGTCTATAACTCTGTCTGCAATATCTGACCACATATGAGCGTTCCATCTCTCATCTTCAAACATCATTGCAATTGGAGACTTCAAACATGAAACATAAATATTTTGATTTTCAGGATGTTTTTTATTGAAATGGGTCGCGGGTATTATAGAATGTAAACATTGAGTTGCGTGAGATATAGCATTTTTTATGTTTTGTTCTCCAACAACATCATAGTTTGTATCTTTATAGTTTAGTCTATTTTTGTCCATATTTATTGTTACTTGAACAGCTGTATTATTTGTAAGAGTATTGATTGTTTCTCCTTTTCTTTCTGATTTTTTTAGCGTTTCAATTTGTTCTTCGTGTTCTTCAAGTCTTTTGTTTAGTCTTTGCAAAAGAGCGTTATTTTTAGAAGTCTCATCATCATGTTTTTTTTTCTTAATACATAACCCAAAATGCTTTGTGAGATTACGATTATATTTATATTTTCTTTCACAATATCCACAAACATAAAATCCATTTTGGAGCAAAATGGAGCAGAATGGAGCAGCGATGGAGCAAAATGGAGCAGAATGGAGCATTTCAGAATTATTTTCAATGTCGTTAAAATTTAACCCACTCAAAATATTGTGTCGATGCTCGTCTAAAATAATATCTCTTAAAATTGGTTTGCAAATATTTTTTCTACTCAAATGTAACTTCATATCTGACACTCTTATGCACACATATCCACATCGGAAACAATTAAAAGTTGACATTAATATATAAATATATAATTTACTAAACGGAATTTAACGGATTTTTTTTACAAATTCCGTTATAAAATAATAAATCAAAAAATATTACATATATCGAATAGAATTGTGAGGTTCAAATATATTATTTGTTACATAAACATATTTTAAAACGGAATTTAACGGAATTTCCGTTTTAAAAATGAGGGGGAGGGAGGCACCTAAATATTATTTTGTTTTATTTTATCTTATTTTACAATAAATCACGAACTAACAAAAAGACAAATAGTAAATCAAAAAATTATAAATTCAAACATTTTGATTCTGTTATCCACTTTAACTATCATTATTTGATGTATTAGAGTCAACACTTATATCTTCTCTATTATTTAATTCATTATTAACTTCTTCGTGTGCATCACAATCTTCATCGAACTCATCCCCATCATCTCCACCACCTTCTTCTTCACCATCTTCACCTATTTTTTTGACCTTCTCGTATTTAATCTTAACATTTTTCCACCTTCCAGAACGTTGGTTCCTTCCGAATTTCTTTGTCATTAAATCGTCTAGTTCTGTGAGTTTTGGAACTTTTCTTCCAGAATAAATGTCATTATGCCAAAGTCTGAAGGTTTCATGCAATTCTCTCGAACCAACTGTCTGCCCCACTTCTTCAATCACATTATCAATAATGTAGCAACTTAAAATGTCTTGTTCGCGTCTATATTTTCTCGAAGCTTCAATCACTGATTCACAGTCAATCACTTCTCCATTTGTGATAAATGCTCTTGAAACGAGCATACTTGCAAAAATTGGTGCCATACTTTCTAATTTATCGCCAAGATCTTTGTCTCTTTCAAAGGTGTAATCACTTTTTTCATTATGAATATCGCTCTCACCCTTTCCAATAAATTTTGACATAAAATCCACTAATTTAATACGTCTCCAAGTACCATCATCGTCTGACTTTACTTCAAACAACGAGTTTGTGCAAACTACAAGATTAAATTGGGGCGTAAATGTCTCATTTTCATGAAATAATGCTCGTCCTTGCATAGGACCACCACCCGTAACGTCTTTCATAACACCCTCGTTCATGACAGAGTCTTTTGATGCTTCTTCCATAACGACATACCTTACTCCTTTCAATTGTACAATTTCAGACGACGTTGACCCAATTTGTTTTCTTTTATCAATAACATAATTTACTGGAAGAACTCCTTGATAACTACCAAGAGCAATCTTCATTAATTCAGTAAGCATCGATTTTCCATTACTACCACTACCTCTATAAATGTTGAACGCATGCTCTTTTTTTGCACCAATTAAACATGCTGCTAAATGATCCCACATATATCGACACAATGATGGAATTGGAAACAACTGATTCATAAAAGTATGTATATACTCAATTTGTTTTTCAGTTATGCCTTCAAAATCTGGAGTAAGATAAGGAATGTTTGTACATCTTGTAATATAATCAGTCGGTTTCCCATCTCTAAATTCTTTAGTCTTAAAGTCAATGACCCCGTTCGAGAAACACATTAAGTATTTATTTGCATCCATTTTTTCTAGAAAATGTCTATCATAAAATAACTCTTTTGCTTCACACATAATGTTGTTTTTATCTGATGTCTTCTTAAGACGTTTGCACACTTTAATAAGATGTTGTCCATGCGCTTTCATTGATTCATATTTGGCATCATCTTGCTGCATTGAACTCATTGTTTCAACATGATCATCTAATTTACTTTGATAGAGTTCATACATTTCTTTTGAAATTGATAAACGTAGTCTACATCCTTCATCACGTTCCCACTTATGATTTTCAAAAACGTACCAATCTTTTTGCTGAATATTGCTACACACATACTTGTCTCTATATAATTGATATAGAACGATCGCGAAATCAAATTCAGTTCCAGACACAATACTTATATCAACAAAATGGTCAAGCATTGATTCCTTAATTTCTTTGTATTTATCGACTGCATCTTGTTTAACCCAGTAAATTATTGATCTTCGTGTAATACATTTATCTCCCACATTAAAGTGTTTGTTCCACTTATAGTACAAGTCTGGGACTGTATCATAATCAAAATCACCTGCCTTACTTCTTAACATTACCCATGATAAAAACAGTCTTTGGTCCGTATGTTTAAGTGCAAATGCGACTTTTCTACTAAGTTCATGTGACCCAGGTTCGTAATATTTTGATGGAAGAGCTTGTGTGTATTCATGGGTTTCTTTTATGTAATATTCAGTTGATTTTAAAGAATCTAACATTGATTGTACAGCAGTGATAAGGCTTTCGTCGTCAACAATATCTGTTATATTTGGAAGTTGGTCAAATGAAGGGGATTGAGTGATACAATTTGTATGTTTGTTTGTTGAGGACTTATTGTTAGTGATTAATTTCGATACATCAGACTCAATTGACGGTTTTATTTTGCATGCATTCCACTTGTCATATCTAGCCATCAATTTCTTGAAATCTTTGTTAATATCAAATTTTTTAACATCCTTGTGTTTTACAACAAATTCACCATGTGTATCAACCGACACATCAATATGAGACGTAAGTTTATAAGCATCGTGGTTTGGTTTATTAGATCCATAAAGAGTCCAATTTGTTGTTCCTTTTGATATTCCTTCATCGAGTATTTTATCAACTGTATTAGTTAGAGGGAGATCCTCTAATATGCCATCAATTTGAGTCATAATATTTTTTCGTAGGAGAATTTGATAGGGTCTCGACATTGATAATCCTATTAGTATATGTATTCCATCTTTCGTAATATTATCGTTTTGAATGGGATTAGATTTAGGTTTTTCCATTACATATATTGGAAAGGACTCTCCTGTATCTTTATCAAAGTCTACTATTTTTTTTATTTCTTCCAAATATTCGTAACAAATGTCGTTAATATGATCTTCTGTGTGTTGCCTGTCAACGATGCCCTTATATCTAAAATCAAAATCAATCAAAATAGGTCCTGTTTCAAGTTGTTTTTCTGTAATATTTTCTTGATTTTTATCTACAAAAACATTTTTAAAATATAAATCTACGAAATCTTCAACGTCATCATTTTGAATGTTATACGATCCTCCTTTCATGGAAGTATGCGTTGGGGATTGTTTATCTCCATCTTGATTTTGTTTATTAACGTAATGGTTTGATAAAAATCCCCTAAGGTTATTATATTTGTGACGAATATTAGATGTCGACGAGCATTGTGTCATACTATCTTATATTACCCTTTATCTATTTTATTTAATAAAAAAACATTGTTTCATTTTTTTATTAAAAGTAATTCTCTTATAATTTACGGTCTCATAAATTTGTAAGTCAAAAATTTATTTACTGCATGAATTTATTTCAAAAGGTAATCTCATAGTGTCGGCTTCATATGTACTTTGATTCCAAATACCAGTATTATCACTGCGAGGTACGGTTGGTTCAGAACGTAGTTGAAGGTTGGGGTTTTTTAAAGAACCACCAATTGTGTTAATTCCAATATGTTCACCGGCCTTCAATAAATTAACATTTGCTAAATTTCCCTGCCCCATTGGGTTTGTTTGACTCCATTGGCTATTTGTGTCCTGTGGAAGAAGTTGAGAAGGGTCCGATGAAGTTGAGCAAGAAGATATTTTTTGGTTATCTCCAGACACCGGTGCGAATGAATTTTGTCCTAAAGGTTCTGATGGTTGAACTCCACCCTCCGCTCCTGCTCCATCTTTCGCACCCATAATTGGATGAACCACATTATTTGAATATACAGGGTTTGTATTTGAATCTAAATTTTCAGTCGATTTTCCCTTTGAATCAAGGTATTTAATGAACATGATAATGCCATAAACAATAATAAGTCCGAACAATATTATTGATACACCATTTTCTTTAAAGAGCTTATTAATATCAACTTCGTTCATTAACTATATAAAATTATGAACAAAATATTTTTAAGATTTGTCACTTTAATACAAAAACATTTTCTCATTAATATTTTTTATTCCTTGATTTTAATAATTTTCAGTAATTCCATAAAGTTTTCTAATATTGTCTAATTTTTCATTTGCTTTTATCGCTTCATCTTGCATTTTTTGTGCAAATTCTTTTGCCTCAAAATAAATATCCATATGAATATCATCTGCAGTTTTTAAAGAAATTGTATCTGTATCAGCATTTTGATCATTAAATCCAATATCAACCTCTTCAATCGAATCTTCATTCGTATGTTCTAAAATAGACACTGTTTTATGATCTCCATCATCGCGCTCTTCTATCTCCTGTGTGTCATTATGTTCATCATCTTCATTTATTTTTACTTGATCATCATAAATTTTACTGAAATCTTGAACCGTTTCAAATTTGTCTTTTTCTATTTTCTCCTTAATATTCTCATGTTTTTTTTGATTTCTCGAATTGAAAGATATAAAGCATGAATCGGAAAACGGGTCTGCACTAACAATCATTGATTGTTTCAAATCCACTTCTATTTGAAAACTTCTCGATGTATATTTTACACCTTGGACTTCTATTATTGACACTATATTTGTTGTTGAATCTATTGATTCAAGTGAATGTGTATCATTTGTATTTTCGCTTTCATAAATCTTGACAGACGATTTTGCAAACACTCTCATAACATAAAATTTACCGGATTTGTATATTTTCATCATTGGAGATAAAACACCCTCAATATCATCCTTATCAATATCATTTTGAAATAAATTAGCCCTATTATCAAATAAAAGTTGAACAAAAGTAGACTCAAGATTTTCAATCCAATTTATAAATACTGTATCTGAACTATCAAACAACAAATCAATGTACACACGCTTTCCACTTTTTACAAATCCATTTTTACTTATACATCTTGGAGTTTGTATAAAAAGAGAACGATTATCCATTAATAATTTTGTAAAACATGCACCACCAACAGAAGTAGGTGGTCCTAAAAATAATTTAGAAAAATCAAAATTTATGTCTGGTTCTATAACATTGTTCATTTTTTACTTTAATACTCCACTCTTTTAAAAAAAAATAACTAATAACACGCATACATATTAAAAATCGTAGTAAGGATTGTCAGTCAAGTCCATCCCACAATAATGTACAGGATCTTTTTTATAATCAACAGGCTTATAAATCCCTATTTCGACAGCATTGTCTAAAAGAAATTTAAAATTTTCCCAAAAAACGAGTTTGTGTCCTTCACTCTCTGTTATAATATGCGCAAGTTCATGAAGAGCGACAAATGTTAGTGTATTGATATCAATAAGTTTGTTTTCTTTTTTCTTTTTGTTAAGACAAAAAGCGATTTTTTCTCCTTTATTCTCACTATACGCAGTATGTTCACTTGTCGGAAGAGTTTCGTGTATTTTAGTTGAATCAAATCTCTCTGAAAGACGAATTACTTCTGGTTTATTAGGATATTTTTCATCCAAAAAAATAATTAATGTTTTGCAATTTCGAGTAACTTTTGCTAACATGTCTGCTGCCATTTCAAGTTTATGACGATCTCTAACACAATATTTATTTCCATCAACTGATGATATTATGCATTTTAATTGAGAAAATTCTGACGTACAATAGACTCGTATACAAATAATAATTATTAATAAAATAAATGCATAAAATAATACGTCACTTTTATCAATCATTTTACTTTGCCTTATACATATACTTGATTTTTAAATACCCATGTATAATATGAATAGTTATACAAGAAAAAAAAATTCATGGAGAATTAAAAGAAAAAATAAAACAGTAAATAATAAAAAACTTGTAGGCGGAACTCCACAATTTTCTCCCAATACAAAAGAACAACTTGAAGATGCTGTGGATGAATGGATTAGTAATCAAGAATTATCACAAGAAAAACATGGAGAAATAAGCAGATGGGATGTGTCAAAAATTAATGATATGTCTAATTTATTCGCGAACAAAAATTTTAACTCTGATATTAATGAATGGAATGTTAGTAATGTTACAAATATGTTAGGGATGTTTGCGGACTCAGACTTTAATAGACCGATTAATAGTTGGGATGTTAGAAATGTTACAAATATGTCGTTAATGTTCGCTAATTCTGTTTTTAATCAACCAATAGGTGAATGGAATGTTGGAAATGTAGAAGATATGAGTGAAATGTTCATGATGTACGTCAACGAAGATAATTATGAGGATGAAGAACCAACACTTAATCACTTTAATCATCCAATTGAAAATTGGAATGTTAGTAAAGTTGTTCAAATGAGAGGAATGTTCAAAAATTCTCGATTTAATCATTCGATTGAAAGATGGAATGTTGGAAATGTGATCGACATATCTAGAATGTTTAGTGGTGCTATTTATTTTAATCAACCAATTGGAAGATGGAATGTTAGTAATGTTACTAACATGAAAAAAATGTTTCATTATGCCAGAGATTTTAATCAACCAATTAATGAATGGAATGTTAGTAGTGTCACAAATATGTCACGAATGTTTGATATTGCAATGTCATTTAATCAAGAAATTGGTGTGTGGAACGTAAGTCGAGTTACCGATATGAGTGAGATGTTTTATAATTCGGTTTTTGACAAACCTATTAATGAATGGAATGTTGGTCAAGTACAAAATATGTCTGGAATGTTCGCAAATTCAAGTTTTAACCAAGAAATTGGAGGATGGAATGTTAGTCAAGTACAAAATATGTCCGGAATGTTTTTAGGAGCATTAATTTTTAATAAACCTATTGGCGGATGGGACCTGTCACATGTAACAGATACTTCGTTTATGTTTAACAATGCAAGTTCATTTAATCAGTCTATTGGTGGATGGAACGTAAGCCAAGTTATAAATATGTCAGAAATGTTTCTTAATGCAACATCTTTTAATCATCCTATTGGAGAATGGAATGTTTCTAATGTTACTAATATGAGCAAAATGTTTATGTGGTCTGGGATTCTTCAAGTAGAAGATGAGGATGGAACACCAAACTTCGGCGAACCACAGTTCAACCAAGAAATTGGTGGATGGGATGTTAGTCAAGTAACTGATATGTCAAGTATGTTTGAAAATTCAATTTTCAATAAAGTGATTGGAGGATGGAATATGAGTAATACTATTAATTTATCAAAGATGTTTAGTGGTGCGATTTATTTTAATCAAGAAATCGGAGAATGGAATGTTGGAAATGTCGTAGATATGCGTGGTATGTTTAGTAATACGATTTTTAATAGACCTATTGGTGAATGGAATGTTGAACAAGTTACAAATATGTCTGATATGTTTGGTTTGTCTACTTTTAACCAAGAGATTGGTGAATGGAATGTTAGTCAAGTAACTGATATGTCAAATATGTTTATTTCATCTATTTTTAATCAATCCATTGAAGGATGGAATGTTAGTCAAGTTACTGATATGTCGTGTATGTTTTTTGAAGCAAGTGATTTTGATCAATCTATTAATTGGCAAAATACTAACAATGTAACGAATATGTCTTATATGTTTAATGGTGCAAGATCTTTTAATCAACCGATTAATAACTGGAATGTTGGACAAGTTGAAAATATGACAGGAATATTTTCAGGAGCAATAAATTTTAATCAATCTATTGGAAATTGGGATGTTTCAAATGTGACTAATATGTCAAATATGTTTCATTCGTCACAATTTAACCATCCAATTGGTGAATGGAATGTTGGGAATGTAACAGACATGTCAAATATGTTTTCATCCACTCAGTTTGACCAACCTATTGAAAATTGGAACACTGAAAATGTAAATACGATGGCTCATATGTTTTATGAATCCTCATTTAATCAACCAATTGGGGGATGGAATGTAAGTAATGTTACAGACATGCATGGTATGTTTAAATCAGCAAGACTTTTTAATCGACCGATTGAAGAATGGGATGTTTCAAGTGCAATGAATATGATAGATATGTTTACAGGGGCTGATTCATTTGATAGAATTATAATTGACGGGTGGGACATAAATCCTGACATTCAACGGGAAAGACTCTTTGGAAATCTCCCTCCTCCACAGTTTCACCCGGAAGAACAATTTCACATGCATAATTACAATAATAATCAAGGCGCAGCTTTCGAAATACACAATGCTTTCAATGAAATTGATATTGATAATTATAAGGGTCATGTAGAAACTTTTATTCAATCCCTAACTCCTGAACAAAAAGAATTAAACCCGTTTACACATCCTTATAACATTGATCAATATATTTCAGTACTGCGTGAATCTTACCAACAATATATTAGTACGATGCCAAATCCTCCAGCAAATAACGCACATCAATTTACGTCAGTAACAGATAGGCTTCGTCACTTTAACCCTGACGAAAGTGTAAAAAACATTATTTCTTTTTCGTTTGCTTTCGTTTGGAGCAACTTTACAGAAGAACAACGACAACTGTATGTATATACATTAATTAATAGCAGCGCATTATCATATGATGGAAATGATGCAATATCTTTGTCGTGTGTACAAGGAATTGTTGAAAGAACAGTTACTATTATTGGAGATATCCTCCAAACAGTTGATGAAAGAACACCTATTCAGGAATCTATTTTTAGAAGCATTACTGAAAAGGTCAAAGAACCAAAAGAAATATATGATTTATGGAGACTTCATATTAATTCGAATGAGACCAACATGGCTGAATTAATAAACAAATATCGCGAAGAAAGAATCGACGGTGGCGAGGAGCCAGATTTAACACAAGAAGAACAAAATCGAGTTCAAGATTCTTTCCGAACTTTTGCAAGAGAGCAATACTCAAATTATTATAGTAAAAATGAAAAAATAGAAACAGCAATTAATAATCTCGCTAACTATATAGATTATCTTCCAACATTCATTCAAGATGGTGGGAAAAAGAAAAAAATAAAAAGAAATAGAAGAAAGACGAGAAAATTAAGAAAAAATTAATCTGTTGAATTTTGTTAGTTAATAGTGCAAATAATTTTATGAACTAACAAAATAACAAATAAAAATAAAGTAAAAATACAAAAAAATAAAATAATATACAAATGATATATTGTTGTATATATCACACGGAAGTTATTAATACTCATGATGTTTTTCATATTATACAATACAAAGTAGGTTGCAATAAATGCATAGAAAAATTAACAAATGCAATAAGTTACAACGGAACTTATTTAAATGTAATTAGAGAATGGTATAATCGTCGTTATTATATTTTTAACAATGAAACAGATAATAAAATAACTAACAAAAATTATCCAGACCATCCTTATAATAATCAAAATATAAATAGCGAATTGCACTTAAATAAAAAATATAAAAATTATTATGTTTCAATAATGTGTCCTATAAATAATCGTAAATATTATATTAACAATAAACACAAAGAAAAAATCCAACAAATATTTTATAAGTTAAGAAACGCGACGCGACGGATTTTATATTATATAAGTACGAAGTCATGGACTAATTGGTGGATTTAGGAATTCAATAATGCGTTTAATTGTTGTTTTGTTGATTTTTTGTGTTTTTCCTTTGTTATTTTCAATCGTCATATTTTTCATACATGCCTGGTCTTTCTGGATTTCATTTATTAGATTTGCAATGTTTCCAAAAGTATTAAAGATCGATGTTGATATTGCTAAACTAACACCTGGTATTTGCTGCAGCATTATGTGGTTTATATTTTCCGGAGTTATGTTTGAACTTTTCTTTTTTTTTATGATTTCACAGTAGTTTTTATCAGTTTTTCCCTCAGTAAGCTCTTTTTCTTCACATTTATAATAAGGTTTTCTTTCGCCATCTCTTTTTAGTTTTAAAAATATTGACATTAAAACTTGAACACTTTCATCAATCGATTGCGTTCGAATTAATGAAAATCCGTGATAGTATGATATTGAAAACATTAGAGTGTGGACAAGTTCTCTATCTGAATCACTTATCTTTTTCCAAACGTTTTTTTCAAAAGGACCTTCGATTAAATAAAAAATATTGTGATTTGAATTTGAACACGCTGATGTAAGTCTCATCATTTGTTCTTTATAACGCCCATCCTTAATACTTGACAAAAGATCGGAAATAGTTTTTCTTTCAATAATAATTTCATGGTCTTCGTGTGTAACAACAATATCTCCAATATCTAAATGTTTAGTTTCCACAGTCAAATCCGTTTTTTTTAAAAGTTTTATTAATGCTTTTTCTCTTGAATCGACAACAATCATTTATAAAAATAATAATTTTGTATTTATGTTAATTATTGAATATTTGTTAGTTAATGGATTATTTTCTTCATCAACTAACAAAATGTAAATTTCAGTAAATTATTTCTTACTCTTTTTTGTTTTATGTTTTTTATTTTTCTTCACCCTATTTCTTTTTGATTTATGTTTTTTAAATTTACTACCTGCTTTTAAAGTAGTGTTATTTTTTGCAGGAATAATTGCTGGTGCTGGTGCTGGTGCAGGTGCTGGTGCAGGTGCTGGTGCTGGTGCTGGTGCAGGTGCTGGTGCTGGTGCTGGTGCTGGTGTTGGTGCTGGTGCTGGTGCTGGTGCTGGTGCTGGTGCTGGCGCAGGTGGAGGAGTTAATTTTACTGGTGCTGGTGCGGGTGCAGATGGAGTTAGTTTTGCAGGTACTACAGGTGCAGATGGAGTTAGTTTTGAGGATGTAGGCGACAATGTATTAACACAACTTAGTCTAGGTGCGGGTGTATTTGTTTGTAATTTTTGAATATCTATGTTTTGTCCACTCATTGGGCATAATTCTTTCCCTACAATAGGAATCATTCCTGAAATTATATTCATGAATACGTTTGATGTAATGTTAATGTCTTCTAAAACAGGACCACCAATACTTATTGATGATGGTTTAACATATTTTTCTCTAACTTTACTACAATCAAAGAACGCTACTTTATAATTATCGTCTGTAGCCAATATTATTCTACATACAGTATCACCATTGCTTGTTCTTTCAACTTCTTTCGACACACCAATACCTTTAATAAAATTTGAAATGTCAACTGCCGATATGTATAAGATATTTAAATAAACGGTGTGCGAAAGCGGATTTGGAGCATAAACTCGTGTCTTATAATTTTGGCAATCTAAATTTGCAGAATAATCAACACTGATTTTCCCTCTTGCGGTTAATGTTGCATTACAATCTTCAGATACTATCTTTCTCATAGCATCATTATTAGAACAAGGGTGTTGATATCCAGATTTGGGAGGTAATCCTGGAACAGGATCACCCCTGGTAGTTATTCTCAAATATAATATTTTATTATTCTCAACAAGATTGCAAAATTTGTTAGCGACATCTGTCCCCATACACCTGGGTGCACCAACACTAATACAAACAATATTGTCACTTAGTATATTGTAAGGAGATGAATTATATGGAGCTGTTTTTTTTATACCAGTCCAAAGATATGCAAAATTTGTACATAACGCACCACCTAGAGAATGCCCTGTTGTAAAAATCTTAACTGAGTCAAGTTGTGTTGCTCCTAAAAAATTCGTAGATAAATATGTAATAGATTCAATAATTGTGTGAATCAATTCAACATTTGTTTTGAAAATTCCATATAAAAAAGACTCTGATTTATTATCCTTACACACAGATAGAGGAATTAACGATGTTGGTTTTGAATATAATGCAGCAGTTTTTGCACTATATGTGCCCCTAAATACAACAAATATTGATTGAGACATTCGCTTATCGGCAATTATAAATATTTCTCCATAATTTGACCACCCAATTGAAATATATTTTACAGTATTAATAGGAGTTTTTATTGATGTTACTTTTGAATAATCTAATTCATCGTTTATTTCACCTGTCACAATATTAACGTTTTTTGGTATGTTTAATTCATTAAACGAAATAAATTTATTATTATCAAAAACATACTCGAATTTTTTTAATTTATCTCCTGGTTGATTTGTTAGTTTAAATATTTTTTGATCCTTAATTTCCTGGTTAAGATTTTGAGAATCAACATTATCAATATCTTTTAAGAATTCGATTGGAATAATCGGTCCAACAATAGATTTATACATTTTCAAAAATTTGTTGTCATTAAAATATGCAAGTCTTGATAAAATTATTGAATACAATGATATAAAATGAATATTCCCATATTTATCAGCCTTCCTATTCAAATTTCCAATAATATTCATATATATATATATTCAATAAAAACAAAATAGAACCCTTGACCTACTTGCCAAATCAAAAAAAACACCGAATAAGGGGCTCGAACCCTTGACCACCAGATTAAAAGTCTGGCGCTCTGCCAACTGAGCTAACCCGGTTTTACTCTAGATTATTCTAAGTAATGTATATAAATAGCCCTATTTCATTTACCTTCTATATTTGGTCTTATTTTTTGGATGTTTTTTTTTGTATTTTTTATGTCTAGTTCTTTTACCCCCCGATTTTATTTCTTTGGTAATTGTATTAATCCTATCATTATAAAGTTTGATATTTTTGACCTTTGAATGTATGTCATCTTTTACAGATTTATTTAAGAATTTACAATTTGATGAATAAATTCTTATTGTATTAATTAAAAGATTATTGTATTCACCAATAAGTTTGTAGAGATGATATGGGATAGTAATAGTTTTTAAATCGATACTGTGAGTTGGGGCGGCTGGTGTTATAATTGGATTATTAGTTGGTGCAAGTGGCATAATCGAATTTGTTGGTACTGGTGGAAGAACATCATTATATGGACCGTCAAATACATCGTCTAAATCGAGTTCTTCATTATTATTAGACATATTTAATATAAGTTTAGAAATAAAAATAATTGTGTAAAATATTAATAGTATAAATGAATCTTGAAATAAAAAAATTTAATATGAAAAAAATACAATTTAGTGCAGACGGGTCAAGACCTGGCGAAACTGCAAAGGGTCCTGTTATTATCTTTATTGGACGAAGAGAAACGGGAAAATCATTTTTAATGAAAGATTTGTTGTATCATCGACAAGACATTCCTGTTGGGACTGTTATATCTGGAACAGAAACAGCAAATAGTTTTTACGGATCAATAATGCCCAAAGTTCTTATTCATGACGAATATTCAACAGGAATTATTGAAAATATCATGAAACGGCAGCGACACATATTTAAAGCTATCAAAAATGAACAAAAAAGTTATGGTCGTTCACGGAGTGACGCAAGAACATTTGCAATATTAGATGATTGTTTGTGGGATGATGGGTGGGCAAAAGATAAAATGATGAGATTATTATTTATGAATGGTCGGCATTGGAAAGTTATGCTTCTTATTACAATGCAATATCCTCTTGGGATCCCCCCCAAATTGAGAACTAACGTGGATTATGTATTTATTTTAAGAGAACCGTACTTAAATAATCGTAAAAGAATTTACGAAAACTATGCAAGTTGTTTTCCAACCTTTGAATCTTTTTGTCAGGTAATGGATCAATGTACTGAAAATTACGAATGTTTAGTCATTGATAATAATGTTAAATCTAATAAACTTCAAGATATGGTTTATTGGTACAAAGCAGAACCACATAATGACAACTTTAAATTATGTTCACAAGAATATTGGGAAATGTCTAAAAATATAAATTCAGACGATGAAGACGAAGAACCATACAATGAAAATAAACTCAGACCTGCCAAAAAAAATATATCAAAAATTAATGTAAAAAAATCACAATGGTAAAATGAAAAAAATGAAATCTTAATAAATTTATTTATTAAAGAGTAAAATGGAGTCGAGAATTAACAATAAAGTCGATCAATATGTGTCACAATTTAAAAAAAATGTATGCTCAACAATTAATAGTTTAGAGAGTTACTCTCCAGATAAAATTAGAAATCTAGTTCAATATATTTATGAATATGAACAATTAGTTTTAATACCCGAAGATTTTACAAAACGAAAGCGCATGTCGAATGCAATTCATCTAGCAGATAGATGTACTGCTAAGAGAGCAAATGGTGAACAATGCACAAGAAGACGAAAAAAAAATCTGTCTTATTGTGGGACTCATTCAAAAAATACACCTCATGGAATTATTGAAGGTAAAATTGTTTCTGAACAAGAACAAAGTTCTATGAAAACTGTAGAAATTTGGACTCAAGACATTAACGGAATTATTTATTATATTGACGACAAACACAATGTGTATGATCCTAAAGATATCTTAAAAAATATTAAAAACCCAAGAGTTATTTCACAATGGTCAAAAGATGTTGATAAAGAAGATGTTTATAAAATAAATGAATTTAAAGAAATAAATAAATAAATATTATGAGTTCTTTTTAAATTACTTGGATTTTTTTTATCGAATGGAACCAAAAAAATGTAGAGAAAACAAAAATATAATTCGTCAAACACTAATTTCAGACTATGTTTAAAAAAAAAATTAACAAAATTAAAGTGTGACTATTATGGCATGGATGATTATTATTATGATTATAATACTAAAACAATGTATAAAGTGTGTCACATTTGCAGTACTTTTAATTACGAAAACAAAGAATTATTTATTGTAAGAAATGATCCACACATTTTGAAACTTAATAATTTACAAATGTCATAACTAATTTAATGAAAAAACAATTTTTATTATATATGACAAGTTTAGATTTATTTAATTTAACATAATGAATCTGTAATAATTCTAGGAGCCACATTCATTGCCTGTAATTCTTGAAATAACAATTTGCAAGAATATGGAATCTTTACAAGGGAGAAATCAGTCCTATTTTCACACATGTGACAATAGTGTACATGAAATTTATTATTATGTGACACAATCATGCCACATTGATTGCATACATGAACTTGATATTTATCTGACGCATCCATCATTCTTCCCTGTGTAAACCTTGACGCACCATGGGAAATCATACAATCACGTTCCATCTCACCAAACCTGAGTCCCCCGTTTCTACTTCTACCTTCGGCTGGTTGTTGGGTTAAATTCACAGTAGGTCCATTTGCACGTACATGTTGTTTGTCGCGAACCATGTGCTTTAGACGTTGGTAAAAAGCGGGACCAATAAATATTGAATGTTCCATTTGTTGACCAGTTTGAGCATTGTACATAATTTCATTTCCATGTGAGGAGAATCCACATTCAATCATCTTTTTAGAAATATCATCAACAGTAATATTTCCAAAACCAGTACCATCTCCAAATAAACCTAGTTCAACAAGAACTTTCCCAATGAGTGTTTCCTTTAATTGTCCAATTGTCATACGTGATGGGATTGCATGTGGGTTTATGATAATATCTGGACGAGTTCCATTCTCCATAAATGGCATATCTTCTTCAGGAATAATGTTTCCAACAGTACCTTTCTGACCATGTCTAGACGAGAATTTATCACCGATAACAGGACGTCTTGTGACACGGACTCGTACTTTTGCAAAATTATATCCATCTCCATTTTTTTGCAAATAGTTTTTATCAATATATGATTCTTCTGAAGTAATGTATAGTTTGCTTTGATCTTCATATTTGATGATTTTTGTATGATCATTTCTGTTTTCTTTGATCGGAATGACTTTTGATATAATGATATCGCGATTTTCGATTAAAGTATTTTCTGGAACAAAGCCTTTTGAATTAACCTTCTCATAGTTTGCGATCTTCATTTGTCTTGTTTTTTTACGATCAGGTTTACATCTAATTTCCTCGCTCCCATTAATTTTTTGTTTATCCTCGTCTTTTTCTGTATGATAAATGGTTGCTTGAAATAAACCACGTTCAATTGAACCTTTATTTACTAGAATAGAATCTTCCTGGTTATATCCAGTACTAGTCATGATTGCAACTATAACATTGTACCCAGAAGGTATTTCATGTAGTTTGATCATTGTCATCAACCTAGTATCGACTAATGGTCTGGCTGGATAATTAAGAACTTGTGCAGTTTTATCCATCCTTTCATTAAAATTTGTTGTGTACACTCCCATAGCTTGTTTCCCCATTGCAGATTGATATGTGTTTCTCGGAGATTGATTATGATTACAATATGGGATGCATGACGCAAGTACACCAAGAATAGTACTAGGATGAATTTCACAATGAGTGAATGACTTCAAGTTGTTTGATAGTTCGTCTGGATGTGTTGCAATTAATGAAAATTGCTGTTCTTCTGGATCAATGTATTCAATAATCGAATCTTCAAATTTAATGCTCGTCAATAAATCATTCCACCCACATGTTTTATCAATTAACCCTTTCTCAACAATTTCGTTAAATAACAGCCTGTTGTTTTTTACTCGTAAGAGAGGGCGTGTAACTCTACCAGCATCATTACATATTTTAATTTCTTTATTTGGAATATCAAAAACAATTGATGTATAAATATTAATTATACCTTTATATTTCATATCTTTTAGACTATTATAACATTCAATCGCGTTGTCGACAATCCCAATCCATGCTCCATTAATAAACATTTTAACACAATCGTGCAAAAGTTTTGGTGAAGAAACATCTTCTATTTTTTCAATAAAAGGATCCGTATAGTCATAAAGAGTAAGTGTATTTGACCCTGTTGTTAGATTTGTCATATAACTCATATTTTTTACAATACCGATTGACTGTCCTTCTGGAGTTTCAAAAGGACAAATATACCCCCATGATGTGCTTGACAATTTCCTTGGAAGAATGTGTTTTCCACTTTTATCAGTAGGTGTTGATATTCTACGAAGGTGACTAATAGTTGATGAGTATGTTAGTCTATTTAAAACTTGAGCCACTCCCACTTTATTGCTATTGCTGTGTTTGATTCCAAAATCACCTGTTGATAATGCCCTCTTTAACCCATTCTCAATTGTATTTGATTTTATAATTTTATAAATATTTGAATGTGTAATAATACCATTATAGTCCTCAGATGAACGCCACGATCCGTTATTAATTTCATGAAGAACTTGTGTTTCCATATCTTTGACAACTTTGTTAAAATAATTTCTGAATAAGTTATTAATCAATACACCCGTTGAGTCAATTCTTTTATTTACGTATGAATCTCGGTCATCTGCTTTTTTAATTTTTGATGCATTTAAAACACGTTTTACCATATATCCCAAAAAGTATTTCTTTTGTTCCATGCTCAAACAATGTGGAAACAAGTCATTTGTTAAAACTTCAATTGTAAAATCCCATTTCTTTTTATATCCAGTTTCTTTATCAACACCAATTGGTGTATATATTGCACATGCCATTATTTGTTGAATAGCAGATTCTTGTGTGAGAGTTGTGTTTGCATCAATTATTGATGCACGAAGACATGAAATCATACTATCAGATGAATTAATATCTAGAAAAATGTACTCACAAATACTTTTGTCAGAAATCACTCCCAGAGCTCTAAAAAGAGTAAACAAAGGTACAGGTTGTTTCATTCGTGGAAATTGAACAAATATTGGATACCCAAATCCACTATTTTTTGATGATACAAGAACACTTATTTGTTTTGGAGAAATACATTTGTGGCTTGGAATAGATTTTATTTCAGCACTCCATGAATATTTTGGCATTGTTTTTGCAACATTAAAACAATAAACTCTATTTTCAGCAGCCCTTTCTTGACACAAGACTGTTTTTTCGGAACCAGAAATAATTAAATATCCCCCTGAATCATATTTGCATTCTCCAGTGCTTTTACTATCTACATGTTTATGTTGTGTTAATACACAATTATTTGATTTTACCATAATAGGGAGTTTCCCAATGTGGACTTTGGGGATTGTTTTGTAAAAATGATGTGTGGGATCCCCGGGTACCGAGCTCG
>JGI24919J38490_100291_pt1 | contig 37251 bp, 27 predicted proteins | sample LinPFosmplate7_FD_38490 | JGI IMG/M metagenome (IMG submission 38490) | reverse complement strand
CGAGCTCGGTACCCGGGGATCCCACTGTCGGACAAACTAGCTCAATGTTGTCAGTGTTATCGTCGTCTGGTATTTCAAATATAAGCAAATTCAAGCCAGATGGGAACAACTTCTTATTGGGGAGACAAATTATATCCCACAGATAAGTGTAGTCGACATATGTTTTTGGATTGCCTAAAAACATCTTGAAATTTTCAAACGATTTTATGGCGTTTTCTAAAAACGCCCGTTTGTTGTCTATGTTTTTTCCGTGCACGCTCTTGTATAGGTCGGTTGCTTTGTATTTTTCAACGTCGATTATTAGCGAATTGTCCAAAAAAGTCGTCACCAAATCCCCGTTTTGGTACGTAATGTACAGATCTAAATCAATTGCACCCAGTATTAATTTTTTCATGTCGGCTATTGATGGTACGTTTGAAGCAGCGTTGGGGAAATAGGTAGTCACTAGCGGTTTCTTCGTTGAACTGTCTGTAACGCAAAAAAACATAATATCGGCTATACATGCAATGAACGATTGGAACGCGCTTATTTCCACACCGTGCCGTAATATATACTCCGGGACTTCTGCTGTACTTCCCTCGCTCTGTTTATACGCAAGTTGGGATAAAAATCTATGGAACGACGCCGGTATGTGACCCCATTTGTTGGCAGCTATTGGAAATTTAGTTGGAGCCAGTATATTGTCAGTAATTACGCATTTAGTATTTTTTTTCTGGAGCTTGGTGAAAGCTTTGCTGCTGGTAGCTTCAGGTACCACATCATTTGTCGATTGCTGGTCATGTTGTCCATGCGCTTTATTGTATATTGCTTGACACTTTGTAGCGCGCGCTTTTGTCTCGGCTGTGTCCCACTTTACGACACATGCCGGGTAACATAGATTTACGTCTTTCGATATGGTTCTGTGAAACCCGGGGTATTTTTTTTTGTTGCTGGCATCTATAACTCCGGTTTTTTTGTTCGGCTTATTGTCGTAAAATTTGTACACGAATTTATCTTTAGGTACAGATGTCGCTTTTGCTGGAATGATTGCGTCATTTATATCTGTATATTTTGGGCCACATTTGCCATTTTTTATATCATCCTCGCTCACAACCTTGTTTGTTAACATGCACCAGTATTTGGGGCAAATAAAATAATATTTATTTGATGGGTCGTTTTCATCGCTGCCATATTCAAGTATGTCAGCCGGTTCTAAATCAGGGTGGTTCTTAACAAATTCATTTTTTTCAGCCGTATCCAGGATAATCGGGGTTCTTATGCTCTGGATCATGCGAGAATATAGATCTATTTTTTCGTCCTTTGTTCTAACAAACAATGCGGGCATTTTGTCTCTTATACGCATTGCAAATGGATTGGGGTATTTTAGTTTGGTCCCAACAATGTCTCGTAATTGATCGGTCGTTTTTTTTGAATTATTTTCATGTTCGGTGCCATCGTTCAAATCGTCTGGTTTATTTGAATTTGTCGCCACAACTGAATTACCGTCACTCGCGTCGATGTCACTATCAATATCACTATCAAGATCACTGTCACTATCAATATCACTGTCACTATCAAGATCACTGTTACTATCACTATCTACTGACGCACTATCACTCACATCACTATCCACTGACGCACTATCCACTGACGCACTATCCACTGACGCACTATCCACTGACGCACTATCCACTGACGCACTATCATTTTCACCCCCATGCAATGAACCATCGTCATCGTCATCATCGTCATATCCAATAATTCCAAATAAATCATCCATATTATCAACGCTGCCGTCTCCCTTATCTATATCATCAACCACATCATCATCCTCATCAATATAAATGTTCAAGGCATTTTTGGTACCTTTATCAACCACATCAACATCTTTGGGTGTTTCCTTGGCACATAGGGCATTTATTATTTCTGTGCTGTATGAAGTACTTGTTACGTCTTGTGTTAGCCGGACTAATGTATTTATATACATTGGAATTGTTTTGAGATAATTGACGTTATTAATTTCCGTTACCGTTACAAGTATTTTGCTCGTTTGCTTATTTATATCGATTAACACCTTAATTCCCGGGTTATAATTGGATATTTTACGTGTATACTTCTTTCCTAACATGTCCTTTGTTATTTTGAAGCTATCGAGCACACCATTCATATAATTTACAGCATCCTTTTCAGAATAATTAAAATTGTCCATAAGCTCTCGGGCTATTTGATCAAACGTAAAATTTTTTATTATTTTTTGAACCACAAATATTTCGGTGCTGTCGCTTTTTGAAAAATTCGAAACTCGTTTGCATCTTAATTCTATTGTTTTTTCTGTGTTGATCTCGTCGATAAACACGCTTGAAATACAACCTAATATTTTTTGGATATTTAATTTATTTTTTATAGTATACTCAGTCTGGTATGTTACGTCTATAACATTAACATTGTCTTGAAATATGTTAACAAACTCTGGTATAATGGTTCCGCTCTGTTCCAGAATAGGATCTATTTGTTCAAGTAATGGAGTTATCGAGAGTTTAAGTATGTCGCTAATTTGTTGTATTGAATGTATTGGAATGCTTAAATTAGAGTTTGGGTCAGAATAAACGACAATTGTATCGTTGTCTTTGAATTCGCAAATTATGGCATATTCGGTGTCTGCATACTCTACCGTCGTATAGATAGACACGGTTTTATTATTTTTCCCAACATCTCTAATCAACCGAATTATATTGGTTCGGCTGAGGAAAGGGATTTTTCTTCCATCGTTTGTTAGTTTATCAGCGTAAAGTCGGTAAACACTTTGCTTGGCTCCTCCCAAATTATATTTTATGAATGGCTGATTTTTGAACGCGTGAATTGTCTTGAATATTATGTCCAGAGGTATGTGAGTTTTGTGAGCATATTGCAATTCGATCTTGATGTAATTTATTTTTTGAAAATCCTGAGAAAATATATCTGATGTGCGACGCTTAGCATAGACCCCATAAAACATGTCTACGTTGTTGATGACGGGAGCCATCATATTTATATTTTCGTCAGTATTATCTAACATGTCGTGGTATTTTGAATCAAACTCTTTTAAATTATATATTTTTAAGTTGTCTAGAGCCGGATAGTAGACCGGCAGTCGGTCCTTTAAATCGCTTGATTTCTCGTATAATGATATAAAATCGCGTCCAAGACAAACATAAATGTTATTGTCCAATATATTTTTAGTTTGAAAGACCAAATTTTCTTCATATATCGTCATTCTATTCTTTATTTTATTTAACGCATCGCGTTGGGACAGCGGTATTCTTGCGTGTTCAATAGAACTAGAAAATGGGTTTGTAGTAAAATCATAATTTGCGTAAATCCCGGGCTGGCCAAGCGGAGATGCAACTGCGTACCGGTAGTTGGATTTATTCATTTGTTCAATGTCGTCATACAGCAAAATAGTGTTTGAACTATCGCTATCAGTTAGTGTTGGTGGTTTTCGATCATGCACAATGTTGATCGCATTATCTCTATAGCCGTATACATTGCTATACAATAATTTAATACCTGCACTGATCTTTCCTGTTATTTTTTGAATAATCGTCTTTGTATTTATTGTTTCATTCTTCATGACAAACGTGTAAAGTTCTTCAGTGCAAACTTTCCTCTCCAAAGGGAGCTGGCTGACCGACTGTTCATACAATATATTTACCGCGTTTGATACTTTTAGCTTGACGGTTTTGATATTATCGTCAATATGAATGGCTTCGTCAATGAAATGAACGTTTATGTCATTTTTCGCGATGTAATTTATTTGATCGGTGGTGAATATATCTGAAAAATTATCGTCAAATGGATTACTCGAAAATAATTCAGACGTCATAACGCGATCCCCTTTGAATACATAAATATTACGTATTTTATTGCCCTCGTCTATGTGATTTACTTTAAATATTGGAAATGAACCCGTATCCTCAACCATGACTTATATATGTTATATGTAAATATATATAAATACACCTTTGAATATTTATAAATAAAAAATGAATGTGGATAATAACAATAAAATGTTGTAATATCACAAATGGATTTGTCAGAAGTTGAGAGCAACATTATCACGAAATTTTCAAACCTTTCTAAGAATGGTAGACAGAAAATCATGAAATTAATCCACAAAGAGTACGAGAAGGAAAATAACCGCGAAATAATCGATAATATTTGCTGCGCAACACGATCAGATGGCACTCAATGCAGTCGAAAAAAAAAGAATGGAGATTATTGCGGCACACATTCTAAATTGAGCGATAATAATAGTAATAACGCGTTGTCTGACCCGCTGGAGAAGTCAAATAAATCTCTCACAACACGGAAAGAAATCTGGACGCATGAATTTAATGGAATTATCCAGTATATTGATGCTGATTTTAATGTGTACAAACATGAAGATATTATGAACAACACTATTAATCCTAAGATCATTCATAAGTATAAAATTTTAGACGACGGAAAGTATGTAATCGTGTGACAATATATTTGAGTTTGAGGTTGTACGTGGATGATTTTTTTATACGTTAGTAGCAATAGGTGGTGGAGAAGGGGGTGACACATATTGAATTGGGGTAGTTACTGCTGCTGCCGCATTATATCTAGATAATTGCGGTTCTGGCGAATAAGCCGTATATTTCATGTATTTTTTACGAGACAGGTATATATCTAATGAGCCTGCTATACGGACATTTGGATTACTAGGTCGATAGGGTGGCAACGAGTTTAACACCTGTGTTAGTTTCACGTACATATCTGTTACGTTGCGTACTTCACCAGTTGCACTAGATGATGTGTTTTCGGGGGGTGTTCCAAATATACCATTGTATTTTATCGGAAATGTTAGCCCATTTCGATCTGTGGATTTTATATTTTCGTTTATTTGCTTAAATATTCTACTCGCCGAAAGCAAATCATGGCTTTTATTGAGTAAGAACTGTGAAATATAATGTGAACTATCTATTAATTCTGGGTCAAACCAGTGATATCCATTATATCCACTTATGAAATCCGCAGACATATTTTTTGCCGGATTTTTGCATTTGACCGTGTTTTTTAGTGTATCGTAATATTGCTTATTTACTGGAGTGTAACAGCGACCATAATCTATAATTTTTGCTATGGTTTTAGTTTTAAATGTCACTGATAACTTATCATCGGAATCATAATAGTTCATTTCGATTGGGTTGTCACTAATATATACCAAGATGTTCATCTGGTGTAGATCATAATGAGTAAATTCATCTTGGAGAGTGGATAAAACAGCATATACCTGAAATAATAATTGCAAGATTGTTGTTAATCTGGCTCGAACGAGCTCGGGCGTATCTTTTGCCGATTGTTTAATTGTATTGGAAACAATATCATGCAGTGACATTGCGCCGTCGATAGTCTGAACTAATATTGTATTGTTTTCCGGATCCGTGCAAGATTCTGTTATAAAAGCTTTTAATTGCGGTGATGTCGGTGATGGAATGGGTACTGATTTCAAGAAAGATTTAAACGGTGAGTTTAATTTAAGACCTTCTTTCTGCACTACTTTTTTCCAAGAATCAATAAGTTGTTGGGAAGACAACGCGTGTTTTAAGGTAAATGGTCTGTTTGGATCGCGTTTAAACTGAAACGCACCGTATGTTTCGACAAAACATGGAAAATATTTACTTTGCTCGTTAATATAATTTCGCCCTATATATGCCTCAAAGAATAAATTATCGGAACGGTTATGTATGGCCATCTTAAGAATGGCAGAAGATGTATACTTTCCTCTTTCAAATGTTAGCAGGTCAGTAATCCCGTTTGCTCCTTTGGATAACATTCTGAGTGAGTTTAGATATGTGAATGTCGTGAACCCGTCGAAATAATCCTTTATATTTTTGGTTTCTTTTCCGAACCCCATGCAGTAGCCTGAATTTGGGCATATCCGCTGGAGGTATTTTTCAAGTCCGAATGTTTTGTTTGCAATATTGTCGGTCATGAGCGCCTTGACCACCTCTTTAGACTGGGTTATGTCTCCTCCCCGGCGCTGCCGCTTCGTCTGGTTGCTTTGTTTGCGTTGGTTGCTTTGTTTGCGTTGTTGTTTGCTTTGTTTTTTTCGGTTATTTTTTGTTCTCTTGGGAGTTTTTTTATATGTTAGCATTTTTGATAATGATTTAAGAATCATGTGAGATACGATAATTTTATATTATATGTTAACAAATTAAGTTTAACAATATATAAAATAAAAAATGAATTGAAAATATGTTTAAAAATATGTAAATAATCACGAACTAAACCAACATGGATCTTACACAATCAAAGCTAACGAGAATTGAATGGGATTCAATCGAAATTCCAGTTACCGCCAGCGAAATTGATATACTAACAATGATAAAGGCGGGATGTCTGAACGTGAATATTTGTACTAATAATACGGCAACCATATCGTCATATTTCAAAGTTGCGCATACTCCATCAATCGAAAAATTCATGTTTGAAAAATATTTCCTGGAAAAGTTAACCAAATGTTTGCCGCAAGAGTATGTGACGGAGATGAATAATCTATTGAATATTAAATATGCTAACAGTGTGCTCAAAAAGGTGGACAAAATTCGATTGTCCCAGGCGAATAATTTAAAACACTCGAATGATATATTTGAGTTCGTGCTCGTGGATAAGATTTACAAGTTGTTTGCCTTAAAAAAATCCGAAAATATAAAATGGATGTGTTCGTACTACATGCTGAATAATTTGATGAAGAATGGAATTTTGAAGCTTAACCGCTATGTCAAGGGACTAGCCGATCACGTTATTGCTCAGTGCGCCAATGAGATAGATATGATTTATCTGGTAAAAAACGCGAGTACGTTCATGGAAAACAACGAGTTGTTGAAATACAAAGATTTACAGCTGTACACCCACCAAAAGGAGATATTCACTGCTGTACGCAATTGTCCAAGACAGCTGATATTATACATTACACCAACCGGCACTGGTAAAACACTCACACCAATTGGTCTATCTGAAATAAAGAAGGTAATATTTGTGTGCGCGGCGCGCCACGTTGGCCTGGCACTCGCAAAATCGGCTATTTCAATTGGAAAGAAAATAGCATTTGCATTTGGATGTTTGAGCGCGGACGATGTGAAGCTGCACTATTTTGCGGCGAAGGAATATACTGTAAACAAACGATCTGGGAGTATTCAAAAGGTTGACAATAGTATTGGCGACAAGGTTGAAATAATTATCTGCGACATCAGGTCGTACCTTCCGGCGATGCACTACATGATGGCGTTTAACAGTATAGATAATTTGGTTACTTATTGGGATGAGCCCACCATTACAATGGACGTTCCTCAACACGACCTCCATTCAACAATCAAGAAAAATTGGTCCGATAATTGTATCCCAACGGTTGTTCTTTCGTCGGCAACTCTCCCAAAATTGCATGAAATTTGTTCTGTCGTTTCTGATTTTAAGAATAAATTCGATGATAGCGAAATAACGAATATAATCAGTCACGATTGCAGAAAGACGATACCATTAATAGACGAGGGTGGGCGCGTAGTGATGCCGCATTCGATGGCAGAAAATTACACCGATGTAATTAGCATGGTTGATCACTGTGAGAATAACCTAACTCTCCTGAGATATTTTGATTTAAGGGAGGCGGTAAATTTCATATCGTACATTGAAGATAACCCTGAGTGTGTTACGTCGCCAAAGGCGCGTGTTAACCGAAGTTTTTGCACAATTGACGATTTAGACCCCAAGGCGATAAAGCTTCACTATCTCAAAACCTTAAAATACATTGTTCCTTCAATATGGCCCGAAATTTATCACACCTTCAAAACGAATGTTCCGTGTAGAGTGAACCGCGTGGGGCATTCAAGAGCTTCGTTGCCGCCGATTGGTCCGAACGGAGCTTGTATAACTACCATTGATGCGCACACCTTAACCGACGGGCCTACCATATTTATGACAAGTTTTGTAGAAAGAATTGCCAAATTTTGCATTCAGCAGGCGAAAATCCCCGCCAGCGTTATGCGCGACATAACTGACAAGATTGCATTTAACAATTCAATAAACGACAAGATTTCTGAAATTGAAGACGAATTGAAGGTTCTTGTATTGAAGGACCTGAATGTGTCATCGTCGGCAACTTCGACGACAAGGTCGAAAAGTGCAAAAACAGGCGCCAAACAGCTTGACAATAAATTGGAAAAATCGCAAAACACCCGCATTGTTGAGCTGCAAGAGACGTTGTCTCTTCTCAAAGGAATGATCAAGAGCCCGGCTTTAAACGACTTATTTGTTCCGAACAAGTTGGCCCATGTTAAGCAGTGGTGTGGAGACGATTGTGTTGTGAAAGACGTATTTTCAAGTACAATTGAAGAGAGCGACATTATATCAATAATGCTATTAAATGTCGATGATAGTTGGAAGTTGCTGCTTCTTATGGGAATTGGCGTGGTTGTGCGTCAGTCTCCCCCAGCGTATACAGAATTGGTAAAGCGGCTTGCGGACGCACAACATTTATACCTCATAATAGCAGATAGCGATCAAATATACGGAACTAATCAGCCATATTGTCATGGGTTTATTAGCAAGGATTTGATATTAACCCAGGAGAAATTGATACAGGCGATTGGTCGAATTGGCAGAAACAACGTACATTGCGAGTACAGTGTACGATTTAGAAACCCGGAGCATTTATCGCTTCTGTTTCTGCCGGTCGAGGCTTCTGAGAAGCCGGAGGTTGCGAATATGAATGCGCTATTTTCAAGTTATGTGTAATCAGGTAAAGTAAAGTACTTGTGTTATGAGACGACATGCGACCCGTTGCGCGCATAAGTTATGTATGTATTGCATAATATAAGCAAAAATACTATGCAAAAATGTTAAATATACATAAATATATAAAACAAAAAATAGAATGTCGTCTGAATTCGAGGAGTTGGTGTTGTATATAGGTAATATTATAGCAACTCTGCACCCCATGAATATGCAGGAGTATTTTTCGAAAAATAAAACGATCGTTCAGAAGGTTGTGCACGCGTATCTATCATCTGGTGACATGCCTCACCAGATAAATTTTTTTGATTTGCGTAATCCAGACGATCATAGAGACGAATTTGTAGTGAATGAATTGATAAAAATATATACGAATGCCATCGTTAGTGGGACAATAATAACTAGAGCTCGATCAAAATCAAGGCCGACGGCGACTGTCGACACTGCTACGGGGGTCGTGGAGAAAATTCGTCGTGTTATAAGCGGTGAATGTTTAATTGAAATGTCTAATCTAACCTTGTAGAACAACTGATCACAATTTGTTCATTTGTTTTAGTTTATAATGTATAACAATCGGGTGAAAATATATTGGTATATATTTGTTCATAGTAATAATTGATGAATCGCAAGAGCTTATTGTTGAAGAGATTTCATCATAATAATCGTCTGCTAGTTTAAAGTCGTCGAATTTTTTGCATATATATTTTTTACTGTTAGGGGGTTTAATACATAAATATGCATTCATATAACCCGACTTAATATTATGCAACTATTATATTATTTTTTGACGGCAATGGTCAAAAAATAATTACTTCGTTGGTCGATTGTTCAATGAAATGAAATGTTCATGCCCGATGGCGCCCAAATAAGAAACCCGTTCATGCCCGATGGCGCCCAAATAAGGAGTGTTCACACCCTGTTCATTTTGTTTCGTTATTTGAACTCTTGCGATGCCTTCAGCTTATATTCTTTCCAGCTCATATTTATCTGCGGTCCCTTATATTCTGGCTCGGATAGTTCAGTCAGCGCATTTAGCTTCTTTGCCTTCTTTAGCGCGCCATCAATGTAGATTTTCTTCAAAATTGTTCCCACCTCAAACGACCCCTCGTGCTGGTCCAGCTCATTGCGTTCGATTTTTTCCAAAACTTCAATTAGACTGAACAAAATTTGTATGTCGATCTCGTCCTTTTTTATCTTATTATAAATATCGGTGTAATAGGTGAACAAGAAGTTGCATTGGGTCATTGATTCTATCGCAAATGTATCGGGGTCGTCTGCGTATTTGGATTTTAACATAATAAGATCATTAACATTTTGTCTTAAAATGACGCTATGCTTTAGATCTCTTATCAAATTCGTCTGATCAACGACGTTATTCGAAGAAATCATCTGGTTCAGTTGTAGGCGGTCGCTTGTGTTCATTATGCGTATACGTATACTATATTAATAATGTAACAACTATCTTTATATTTATTTTTATTCATTTACATTGCGCGAATTATATCTGCGCTATATATAATACAATGAGCGGAACAACTAATTCTACTCCTGGAGTTACCACTCCATTGGTAAAGCCTTATCCAGAAGGGTCTCATAGCATGAGAACTGCTGGAATTGTAATCTCTAACAATAACAATACTAAATTGAACAATTTGAATAATTCTGTCGGGGGAAAGAAAAGAGGACGGAGCGTAAAAACTACTCGCTCGCGTCATCGTCTAACACGAAAAAGATCCAAAAGGAGGGGGCGGCGTGGTGGAGCATCATCGTCGGCTATCATAGTGCCACCCGTTACAGCATCGTATCCAGAACCCGGTGCCGGAACTCAAACTGTGAGCGGGAATGTGGCGGCGACGACATCTCTAGGAGCGACAAGTTCGGCAAATAGCGTATATGACGCGTGTGTTGGAATGAGCTCAGCGGCATGTATGGCGCAGCAAACAACTGGTGGTGCCAAGCAACGTCGTAACTCCAAAAGGCGAACAAAAAGAGGAAGCGCAAAAAAGCGAACAAACCGGCGAGCGACAAAAAAGCGGTTGTGGGTCGTGGAACAGAGACCGTAATGGTTCATCAAACATCTATAAGATAGCACACCAAGCAATATATGGTTTAGAAAGACCGAGTTATCTATGTAGAGAAATCAAAAGTAATCAAGCAGTTTTAACGAATTGCTACAAACAAAATATACACAAGGTATGAAAAGACCTAAACTTCGAACCTCCTTTTTATGCGGGTTTTTGTCCCATTTTAAATGTCCGAAGGTGTATATTCAATATTTCGAATGTAGTGCTGCTGCATGTAGTGACGGGCTACACAACGACAAGTTAGATGTATAGTGATTGATTTGTCGCCACGAATTTTAGGCTTAATTTAGGTATTTGCGTTAATTTAGATGTAAATTCTAAATCATCCAGCCTCGTTGCCGCATTCATAAGTTCGGCAACTATATTATTTATTTTTAAAATAGCCTTTACGAATTCACCCACAAACATTGATTTGTCATCGGTTATTTGTTGTAAAATACGTTTGCAATCAACTTCAGTTTCACACAAACACCACCTCATGATATAGTCTACTAATTCATATTGAAGCGAATAATCTATCCCTGTTTGAATATTCGCATCCACCTCAATGTCATACTGCTCTTGGTACATCCTTGCCAAATTTAGTATAAACTGCTCTACGCGAGGATTATTCGGTAAATAAGGCGCAGTAAGCTTTTGGTCAGATGGGATTGACACATTTGTAAAACAACTTAATATCCCAGCGATCTCGTGTGCCTCAAACACCTGCAGCATATTTGATGCCAAACATTTAGAAAACACCAAACAATGAACTTCTTTGAAATGCGATGCTAAATAGCCGTTTTGTGTCAGCGCGTATTCTGTTGCGTTATCGCACTCCTCCGAACAATCGTTGTGTGATACATTAGGCGCATGTATGGGCGTCGTACTTATTTTTGGTTCTATAAAACATTGGCTGCCCAGGATAGTTATTATTTTATCTATGTTGGTTTTGAGCATGTGCTCAGCGACCAGTATTATATTTTGAATTTTCTCCATTTCCATCGTGACCGATGAACATTTTATACATATGTTACTCAGGTCCTCGATATTTGGAGCGCCTTTTAATATGGCTGCCCTCTCCTTGTCTATTTTTTTGCGATTTTTATTTACGCTGCCCGGTCTGTTCTCTGTAAGTTCTACATATCTTTTCACAACTTCAACCGGTGTGTCATATGACGACATGCGTTGTTGCAGGTGGGCCTCTTCTGTCGCTAGTGCTGAAAAACTATCTCGGTACTGTGTTATTTCGGCAAATAACTCTTTTTGGATCATTCCTCGCTCAGCATATTTTGAGTAGTTGACCTCTCCAATTGATATTAAATTAATTAGCAAATTATACGAGAATTTAAAATTGGATTTAATTGTCAGGGGAGAGCCATTCATCATTTGTTTGTATTCGATGTTGGAGGTAGAGCGAAATAAATTGTTCAGGTGAATTACGTGGCCAACACTGTCCAACCCAAGTCTACCGGCGCGACCCGCCGACTGAGTATATTCATGCGAGTGCAGCAGTCTATGAGCATTTCCATCAAATTTATATATATCTGTAAATATGACGGTTTTTACAGGCATGTTTATTCCGACACACATGGTTTCGGTTGCAAATAGCATTTTTATACACCCCCTTGAGAATAGCATCTCGACCATTTCTTTAAATATCGGCAACATACCGGCGTGATGTATTCCAATTCCTTTTTCTAACAAGTGGACCAACTCGATGTATTCTGGGAGCTCCATGTACTCTTGATAATTTGGGAGTTTTCTAATTATTTGCTCGCACGTGCGCGACATTGTATATGCAATTTTTGAATCAAATTCGAGGAGTGGTATGGTTATTTCTTTCGCGCACTGTTGCAGAGTTTTTCGTGAAAACACGTAGCAAAGGGCCGGCAGCATTTCATTTTGGACTAAATATGTGGCAACACTATTAAGCGTTTGTTTACGAGACACTGATACTCGATGGGTATTAAACAGCCTAAGGTGTTTCTGAATTTTGTTAAAATTGTCGGCGATGAATTCTCCGCTTGCTTTTTGAACAACAATAGGCTTATTTATTCCTGCGCGTATTTCTTCGTGCACGCTTTTATCCTTTATTGACTTAAAAATACCAGCGTTTACCGTTATGAAATTATAATGTATCAAGGGAACTGCTCGCTTATCTTTAACAGCCAAATACACCTGTTTTAAAGGGTTTTGTGTTTCAATCCATTGCGCGAATGTTTGGGGAGACGCGAGAGTAGCGCTAAGCATTACCATTTGAACATGGTGTGGTAGCATAATAATGGCATTTTCCCACACATGGCCTCGTTCTTTGTCTCCTATGTAGTGCACTTCATCGAATACTACGCATGCCAATTCATCGTCAATATTCATGTCAAAGGAGGTCGTAGACGAAATATCCTGCACTATAGGTTGGTTCATTTGGTATAGTTTATTAAGCAATATTTCGGTGGTCATGATGATAATATCAGCGTCGGGGTTGCATTTAATGTCGCCCGTAATAAGTCCCACGCTCTTATTGGGGTATTTTATGGTAAAATCATAGAATTTCTGATTACTTAAGCTTTTGATCGGAGTGGTATATATGATCTTTTTTCGACGGCTTGTTGTTGATTGGGTTGATTGGGTTGGCGTATTAAAAAATTCGATCGCGAATTCCCCTCCATATGTTTTTCCCGAACCCGTTGGACAGCATATTAGCACGTGATGTCCTTCAACAATGGCTTCCGTCGCCCATTTTTGAAAAATATGCAGCGGGTACGGAGCCATCGAGAAATAATCGCGATATTTTTGTTCAGATTCGAAAGGATATTCGGTGGTGCAACAAAGTTTAACCATTGTATTTGTGCTGGATGTTATTAATTAAGGTTGTATAATTTGAAGTTGTTTTTTTTGTAATTTCCGATATATGTATTTATGTTATAGAAGCAGATGTCTGTCGACCCAATATATAAATATGTAATTTTAGACAAAACATGCATAAACGACAATATAATATTTTTTTTCAACCCATTAGACCACATTACTGTAAAATCAAATGTTCCTCCAAATGTGCGTATCGTGGCAACAAACATAATATCGGACAAATCGGCGTTTTACATACAGATAAACTGCTCAACCATATTTGACCCAGACTATTGCTCGATAAAACTAACAGACGATGGCAATGTGCAAATTATTATACATAAATGCCTATACGCAAACAAACATATTGTGTGTAATATTGAAACCGAGGTGCACGGAGTGGTATACGCGTTTTATTGCGCATTGTATTGAATATAACATCGTTACTTATATCAAGCACGTGGATATACTTTTACACAACTATACTATGCAACATCCACCAACTAACAATATTTCTAACAAATATTCTGTGAGTAGCGTAATATCCAGAGGGGTGTATGGCACAGTGTGTATTGGAAGCAATATCCGAACAAATGAAAAAGTTGCCATTAAAATGGGACCGATAACAGACGGATCTATAAAATACGAGGCAAAAATTATCCAATATCTCAGCGGCCTAAAGGGGTTTGCAACATTTAAATGGTTTGGCGTCTATAACAACAATCATTATTTAGTAACAAATTTACTGGGTATCGATCTAAATGTGTGGGCAAATCGGCCACCAACACCATCATTACAGCAGGTGCTTGATGTTGGTGTTAAAATGATTGGTATAATTAGCGTCTTGCACAGGCAGTCGTTAGTTCATCGTGATATAAAGCCGGGGAATTTTTTGTTCGGAAACATGCATTCGGATAGCGCCGACATCCATTTGATCGATTTTGGGTTCTGTAAAAAATACACCAATTCATACGGAGACCACGTCGATAATCACGAAACCACGGCCCTCATTGGAACGCCGAATTTTGTCAGTATGAACGTGCACTTAGGATCAACCCCCAGTCGACGCGACGATATAGAATCGTGCATCTATGTCATGCTATTCATGCTTTATAGAAATAGATTATGGTTCAATTGTACTAATATTGATGATATAGTCCAAGTTAAACGCGCCCTAATTCACACCGACAGTATTAGCGTAAATTCTATTTTTATAAATATGCTGACCCATGTTGCAAAAATGGAATACGCAGATACGCCAGACTATACAGAACTGGCGCTACTCTGCAACTTACAAACACCCGCCTCTTTATAAACGCTCGTATAAGAAGTAAAAATATTATCAATTAATAATGTATGGATGACCATATACCGCCAGCTGAAATTTCAGAAGATAATAAACATCACGAGCTGTTCGACGCATTCTCGAACATCATTGATTGTGTTTCATTGCTAAAGATGCAACTGAGCGACGTGCAGTGCAACATACGAAATTTGGAAAAAAAGGTAAAAAAGGAAATCAAAATGTGCGACAAAGAAAAAAAAACACGCAGAAAGCACTCAACGGAAGATAAGCCACTGACTGGTTTTGCCAGACCAATGCTTATATCATCCGCGCTATGTAAATTTATGAAGGTCGATGAAGGAACTAAAATAGCTAGAACAACGGTTACAAAGGCGCTGGCAAATTACATAAAAGAACACGACCTTAAAGACGACAAGGGGTCAAAAAATAAAATTAATGCAGATAAAACGTTGATAGATCTCCTCGAAATGAACGACGACGACGCCAAAATGCTGACATTTTTTAATATGCAAAAACATTTGAATAAACATTTTTTGTCCACAAAGAAAAATACCCAAATATGATGCGAAAATTCCGTTATTTTTTTATGTTTATTTGTATTATAATACAGATGAATAACTTACTCGAAACAAGTCCGAATTTAAGGGAAAACCTAGCCAACGCAAACATTCGGCTTAACATAAACAGCGCATTGCCGATAATATTTGTGTATACCGCGCCAAAAGTGGGGTCAACGTCGATGGTTAGCTCTCTTCGGATTTTTGGAATTGATAAATTCAACATTATTCATATCCATGATGAAATAATGCTGTCCGTGCTAAAAGATATCCGTGATATTACAATCAACAATATTATATTGTACAATGCGCATATAGGGCACACCGTTTACGTGATTGACATCTACCGTAATCCAATCGAGCATAAAATATCATACTTTTTCGAACACATCGGCTATCATTTTAATAACACCGACGAAAATATAAACAATTATGATATAAATCGGCTTATTAAACGGTTCAACCAGGTGTTTCCGTTTATTAACACGACAAACTATTTTATCGAACAGTACAATCTATCGACCCCATTGCCGGAATTTGATCATTCGAAAAAATACGCATATGCCGATGAAAACGGCGTTAAATATATTGCCGTTCGATTAACAGATTCGGATAAATGGGGAGATATTATAAGCAGCATAATAGGTCATAAAATTATGACCATTAAAGACTATGAAACAAAAAATAAAATAATAAACTCGGCGTACAGATCATTTATCGACAGATATAAACTTCCGGATAATTTTGCTGATATTATTGCGACAAATAAAAATATTAATTACTTTTTGTCGCCCGATGAAAAAAAAAAATATTTAAATACATGGTCGTCGAAACTTCTGGGTGGCGAGTTTGAACCATTCGATAACCACCAATATGAAATGTACAATGAAATTACCATTGAAAACGCACACTTTACGCATATTCAACAAAATCATTATGTCGACGATGGCTGTACGTGCAAAGCATGCGCTATTAAACGTCGAGAACTTGTAAATTCAATAATAAATGGCAAATACTCTGGGGGGACAAATCATCACGTAAACTCGTTGAAAGAATTCAAGCAAAACAGGTCTAATTTATTTTGCTCACGTATACAACGGTTGTGCGCGACTTCAAAGCCGCCCACAAATAAATCAATCTCAAAGGGGATAATGACAAAAATAGTCGGAAAATAGGACGCGCGTTTATTTTTTTGATTTTGATGAACGTTTTTTTGTTTGTTTACAGATTTTTTTGGACTTTGACGTATTTCTCTGGCAATTGCGCACACACCTTGTTTTGCTATTTTTGCTATTTTTGCTATTTTTGCTATTTTTGCTATTTTTGCTATTTTTAATGTTTTTGCCACTCCTATTTTTTCGGGTACGCCGGCGCCGACCCCCATCCTGGATTAATTGCGGGGTATAATCAATATACGGTGCCAACTTTGACATAAATTCATTTATTTTCCCCGCATCTTTCGTGTATTTTTTTATCTGAGACAAAATAAACTCCCGAAACGATGTCTTTATCATTGTTTCATCTGCAACCGTCAACTCAGGTGGAGACGGTCCGCCAGACGATGCTTGTGTTGCTTGTGTTGTTTGTGCTGATTGTGTTGTTGATAGATCAGCCTGACCATACGGAGCAATAAGCGCATTCAGCGGATCGTTGTCGGCTTTTAGTTGGGCACGCCACATTTTATATAGATCACCTCCATCTGGGATTTTATTGGTAATAATAGAAAGAATTTCGTTTCGGATATTGCTTTCAGCAGTCGAACTATCCGACAGCGTGATTACGTCTCCAATCGTTGTCACAAACCGTTCGACAATTCCTTGCATGCACGATACGTCGTCTTCAGTATTTCCAGAATATGCCGTTGCATTGGTGTCAATAAAGCTATACACATATAACTCTCGTTCTTTTTCTGTAAAATTTGCCCATACAAATGCGAGCGATATCGATATTAAACGCTTCATTTGATTATCTGGATTAAAATTGCGTATCTTTGTGTACACACTATTAAATCTTTCAGTTTCAGACGTCGTATTTGCATTAGGTGATGTGCTCAAATATTTCAGAAATGCGTTTTTAAGAGGCGCTTCAAACGCTTGTGCGTTAAATTCGACAACCCCAGATGCATTTAAAAATGGATTGTTTTCTCTTGCAGTTGACGAAATAGTTTGAAGATAATCATCAACGACTTGGAAATACGCGTCGATATTAATACGTCGGAATGCGTTGTGTATTTCAAATGCCTGTCCTTTCTGTTCTCCATAGTCGTGAAGGGTGGTTTGTTGAATATGCGGATTTTGATTAGTATGACCAGATCTATCTAACATATTTTCTCTATTTACCACATTGACCATGTTCCAATTTGTAATATTTTGATTAAACGATAATGCCCTATAAAACATCATTGACATATCACGCACATTACTTGTATCCCACGAACCTATTGGTTGATTAAAACTTCTTGCACTTTTAAACATTTCTTTCATGTTTGTCACTTTGCTCGTATTCCACGCGCCGATCGGTTGATTGAAACTCCTTGCATTTAAAAACATTCCCTCCATGTTTGTCACATTACTCGTATCCCACTCACCTATCGGTTGATTAAATAATGGTGTATGGCTAAACATTCTTTCCATATTTGTCACATTGCTTGTATTCCACGCGCCGATCGGTTGATTAAAACTTCTTACACTTTTAAACATTTCTTCCATATTTGTCACATTGCTCGTATCCCACCCACCGATCGGTTGATTGAACAGTCTTGCATTCTCAAACATATTTGACATATCTGTCACATTACCTGTGTCCCAATTTCCGATAGGATCGTTAAATGTTTCATTATTCATAAATAATTCTGACATGTTAGTGACTTGTGACACGTCCCATGAATTTATTTCTCCGTATTTTTCTAATGCACCCACCTTATCGGCAGTCCATTCATTAACTGCTGACGCAATGGTATCATTATTAAATAGCATAAAATATGTTATATATAACCATAACATATTTAGTTGTGAAATATAAAATTTACTTTTTGGATTTATTAACATTAACATGACGGGTTGTATTACCTGATAAACGACGCTTACGCTTTTTTAACGACACCCGTTTTTTTACCTGCTTACGTCGCTTTGTTTTTTTCCGCCTGCGACTGAGTGTCTGTTTTTTGGATCTCCTGCTACTCCTATTTTTTCGAGTACGCCGGCGCCGGCCCCCATCCTGGATTAATTGCGGGGTATAATCAATATACGGTGCCAACTTTGTCATGAATTCATTTATTTTCCCTGCATCTTTCGTGTATTTTTTTATCTGAGACAAAATAAATTCCCGAAACGATGTCTTTATCCTTGTTTCCTCCGCAGCCGTTAACTCGGGTGGGGGCGGTCCGCCAGACGATACTTGTGCTGCTTGTGATGATTGTATCGCTAATTGAGCAGCCTGACCATACGGAGCAATAAGCGCATTCAACGGATCGTTGTCGGCTTTTAGTTGGGCACGCCACATTTTATATAGATCACCTCCGTCTGGGATTTTATTGGTAATAATAGAAAGAATTTCGTTTCGGATATTGCTTTCGGCAGTCGAACTATCCGACATTGCGATAACGTCTCCAATCGTTGTTACAAACCGTTCGACAATTCCTTGCATGCACGATACATCGCCTTCGGTATTTCCAGAATATGCCGTTGCATTGGTGTCGATAAAGCTATACACATATAACTCTCGTTCTTTTTCTGTAAAATTTGCCCATACAAATGCAAGTGACATCGATATTAAACGCTTCATTTGATTATCTGGATTAAAATTGCGTATCTTTGTGTACACACTGTTAAACCTTTGTGTTTCAGACGCCGTATTTGCATTGTTTTCATTATTTTCATTAGGTGATGTGCTCAAATATTGCAGAAATGTATTTTTAAGAGGCGCTTCAAACGCCTGTGCGTTGAATTCGACAGGCCCAGATGCATTTAAAAATGGATTGTTTTCTCTTGCAGTTGACGAAATAGTTTGAAGATAATCATCAACTGCTTGGAAATATGCGTCGATATTGATACGTCGGAATGCGTTGTGTATTTCAAATGCCTGTCCTTCCTGTTCTCCATAATCTTGGAGAGTAGTCGTTTGTAAAGTTTGTGGCGCAAGTACAGGTGCCCCTTGAGGATCGAGTCCAGACATAGTGATCATATTTTCTCTATCAGTTACGTTAATAGTATTCCAATTTTCAATATCTTGATTAAATGACATGGCACTATAAAACATAAATGACATATCAGATACATTGCCAGTATGCCACTCTCCGATGGGTTGATTAAACACCAACGCATTTAAAAACATCGATCGCATAGTCGTAACATTCCCAGTATTCCATCCACCAATAGGTTGATCAAATGAAGGTGCATTTGAAAACATTCCTGCCATAGTTATAACGTTGCTCGTATTCCATGTACCTATTGGTTGATTAAATTCTTCGGCTCCTGCAAATACAAAATCCATATATATCACGCTGCTCGTATTCCATGTACCTATTGGCTGGTTGAATAATAAAGCATCCCCAAACATTCCACTTAGCCTTGTTACATTGTGCACATTCCACTCGCCAATAGGTTGATTAAATAATTCTGCTTTAGTAAATACGGCTGACATATCAGTTACCTTACTTGTGTCCCACGCACCAATAGGTTGATTGAATATTAGCGCATTTGCAAACATATTTTTCATATCCGTAACATTACTCATATTCCAATTTCCGATAGGATCGTTAAATGTTTCGTTATTCATGAATAATTCTGACATGTCAGTTACCTGCGACACATCCCATGCATTTATATCCCCGTATTTTTCTAATGCAGATTGCTTATTGTCTGACCATTCTTCAACAGCCGTTCTAATTGTACTATTATTCATTAACTTTTATATAATATTTAAATATTATTATTTTGATAAACCCACCTCTTTGATTTAGCATTACGTGTTTTACACCTTTGCTGATTTAAAACGCCGACTTTTTCAATTATATATTTTTTAAAAATATATAAAAGCAAACTAATTAAAAATATTAATGAACTGTAATTGTTGTGAAGAAACAATCAAACTTAAAGAAGAATTGCAAAAAACAAAAGATGAATTGGTTGAGACCAAAGAACATCTTAAAAAATATACAGCACCAGCAAGAGGAAAAACATATTATGAAAATCATAGAGAAGAAGTTATTCAAAAAACAAAAGAATATAAGAAAAAAACAGGTTATACATATGTAGCAACCCCTGAACAAAAAAAAGAATGGGCAAGAACAGCATACTTAAATAAAAAAAAAAAGTTAAGCGAAATAAATCAACAAATACTTTAAAGGGAGAATTATATATTTATATGCGTTCAAAACTATATAAATATAATGTTCGGTAATTGTATAGAATGGGAAAAAAGAAAAAGGTTAAGGGAGAATTTACAGATTTTAGAAATAATGAAAAGTCTGCTTACAAAACATTCAAAATACCTATCAAATCTATTCTGCTCAACGGAAAAAATGTTCAACCTACCATCAATCACTTGGTATTTGAAATAAACAATTTAGCTATTCATGCATATCAATTTATTCGATTATACATCCTATATTGTTATACCAATCATTTGCCACTTCCAGCCATCGATGAAACATTTATTTTGTATTGTATAAAATCTTTAGGTACTCGAGACAACCGAGGGAAAAAAAGTACAAATACAGAATTGTTGGACATATTGGAAAGTTTCTATTTAACAGAATACCAACCGTTGTTAGACCATACAAAGACCAATCTGAAAAACATGTCTTATCTTTTGCCTTACTTAGCAACACAAATACATACATCCATTTCCAATAACAGTCAGGAACATTTCATTCAACATTTTCTTCGATTTATTAACAAAACAACTAAGGATATTACAGAAGATAAAACAACTTTATTCCAATTTAAAAAACAGATATTACTTGAAAACCACGAAAATACTGGTGAAATATTTGATAAATGGAAAACCACCCATTTGCCTTATATTTTTCCATCAAATGTTAAAAAATCTATTCACTATGATGTGAAAGTAAGACCATTGGAGTATATGAAAGGCATGTTGTACATGAATTCTGTGTTAGAAAAGGAAGGACATAAATTGTTTCAACCTTTACCACTACGAAACAATATTATTCCCAAGCATATTCTTTTGGATACTGCCAGTTTAGCCAGTTTATTTTGTCCAGAGAATTCCAAAAAGGGCGAGTTATTGAAAAATATCAAAACAAATCAATATGATATTTGGAACGGTTTTTTAAATTTATCTCATAAAATATTCAAAAATAAACATTACCAATTTCATCATCAAATCCAAACGGATGGTATTTCATGTTCTCTACTTTTTATTCGGAAAGATTTGAAAGATAAGAAATGGGGAAGTCGTGTTCCTATTTTACAAGAACAAGATTTTCATAATATTGAAGATTTATCGAAAGAACAATTAAAAAACTTGGAAGAACGAAACATTGTGGGATGTGACCCTGGTAAGCGTAGCCTTGTGTATATGATGGATGGTAATGGAAACAAGTTACAATATACTGCACCGCAACGGAAAATAGAAAGTAAAGCCAAATGCAATCAACGCATCTTGCTATCCGAAAAAAAGAAAAATAGCATTGTGGAAAAAGAAACAGAATTGTCTTTCCAAAATAGTAAATCAGTAGATTACGAAAAATTTAAGAAATATCTGCAAGAAAAAGACAAATTGAATAAAGAAACAACCGAGTTTTATAAACGTGATGTATGGAGAAAAATGAAGTTTAGGCAATACAGTTATGGGAAGAAAAGTATAGATACCTTTTTGAATAAAATCAAGGAGACTTTTGGAAACAATATATTGATTGGGTATGGCAATTGGAGTAGAAATACACAGATGAAACATTTCATGCCGACAATGAATAAAGGATTACGAAAACAAATCCATAAAAAGTATGATACTATCACAATCAATGAATGTAACACCAGTAAAAAATGTTGTGAATGCCATAATGATTTGGCATATTACAAGCAAAGCAATGGAAATAAGCAGTTCCGTCTTTTGGTATGTTCCGGATGCGTGAGACCGCAAGTCAAACAAATCGTATTTAGAACACGAGACGCTAATTCAGCAATAAATATAAAGGATATAACACAATGCTGGATAAAGACGCAAACGCGTCCTGCGTGTTTCTGTATTTCGTCTTTCACCTCATCACCCATTGGGAACGAAGAGGAAAAAGTAAGACCATCGTAGGTGAAATTCCTACTGTTGATTTTATATTTTTGTTTTTTTTCGTCGCCAATTCGGCGTTTTAAATCAGCAAAGGTGTAATAATGATAATAATTATAACGCGGGTTTTTTTTAAAATTACATAAATTTTATAACAACAAATACGTTTATATAATATACGATGGACATGATCAAAAATGTGGTGATGAGGAGGACAGTTTTGATGAAGATGATGATTTTAATCAAGAGTTGTGTAGCAACAGAAACAACAATGGAGATAAAACGATATAGATCTAATTTGAATATAAATACAATCAATTCATTTATGCATAATTCAGAAAATATGTTGTCACCCCCCACGACCGCTGGTGTTGCTCCAGTCGCTCCAGTTGCTTCACACCCCGAAATTACGGCCGACCCAGCAAAACCAAAAAGAGGCAGAAAATCTAAAAAGCAATTGATAAATTCTGTTACTTTTTTTGATAATGGGAATATCCAAAATCATGTTGATAACCAACCTAACCAACCCAACCAACCCAATGCTTCTAATAGTAATAATGAAATATCCACCGCATCTACAACAGATGGAGTAAAAAAACGAGGTCGGAAACCCAAGGGTGGGAAAATAGTCACTGAAAATACGCCAGCTGCTCCAACGTTCATAACAAAACCAAACATCATATTACATTTAAAATGTTCGTTGGCTGATCTCAATATTTCTCAACATTCTGAAGTCGAGGGGTATGATATTAAACACGGTATTAGTAGTGAATTATTTTCATTGACAAAAGATAATACTACTAACAATATGATGAATACGATGAATACTTTAAATTATCGCGACGAACTATCGTCAGAAACAGATCCCGATAATTCCGACAATATTGATACCGTGTCAAATATGCCGAATGGATCTTGTATGACTACTAATGCCGTCGATAAATATAAAAAACGGACGTGCAAGAAAATAAAGGAGCTAGAGCAAATGCTCCATATGAATAATGCGTTTGACCAAAAATCCGCGTGTTTTTGGTGTACATGTGCATACGATAATGCGTCGATTTATATCCCCAAGTGTTGTATTAGTGGAGTATATCACGTATATGGATGCTTTTGCACGCCCGAGTGTGGGGTTGCTTATCTAATGAATGAGCATATTGATGTGTCTGCAAAATTTGAGAGATATCATTTGATGAATTATATATATAAGAAGGCGTTTGAATATTCAAACAATATTAAGCCTGCGCCCAACCCGCACTATTTGTTGGATAAATTTTGCGGCAATTTGAGTAGTTTGGAGTACAGATCTCTTTTCGAAGACGACCGGTTATTTTTGATATCTGATAAGCCCATGACAAGAATATTCCCAGAATTGCACGAAGACAGTAACGATTTTATATTAAATCGCAAAATAATCCAATCGAACGCGTATAAAATCAAGCCCCAATCAGCCAATAAATATGTCGCAAATAAGACGACAATCGTGCACGACAATTTTAAAATAAGCAGTTAGAATTTAGAATATAAAAAATATATGCGCGAAATATTTTTTTTATTTATGACCATAAAATATGATTGTGGTATGGTGTAACCCTACACATTGTTATTAGTAATAAACATGCTATATCACGCTAAGCTACACAACAAATATATAATATATGGAAATGATATATGGAAAAAATTCTTATCACTGGAACTGGGCGTTGTGGGACAACTTTTTTAATTAAATTATTCAGTTTTTTAGATTTTAATACAGGATACAATAGAGATAATTATACATTTTCCATTTCGTCAAATTGTAATTCTGGAATGGAAAAAAATTACAAAGATGATTATTATATATTAAAAAACCCAATGTTTATGATGAATATAGAAAATATCGTAAAAGATACATCAATAAAAATAAAAAATGTCATAATACCCGTTCGCGACATGGAAATATCAGCAAAATCACGTGTAAAACACGGAACCCTAAATGGAGGATTATGGAATGCTAATGATGAATCAAGTCAAATAGATTTTTATAAAAATATTTTAACAAATTATATATTCATTGCCACCAAATATGATATAAATACAATATTTGTAGATTTTGATAAAATGATAAATGATGAGATATACTTATTTAATAAACTTAAAAGTATTTTAGATGAAAAACATATTGATTTAGATACATTTTCACGTGTGTATAATGAGGTTTCGTTAACTTCTAAACCTTAGATTGGTAATAATAAAAAATATTTATAATTTTTATTATGATTGTTTCAAAAAATGGCGTTTTAAATACCAAGGATGTAAAAAGGCAACACCGAAAGTGGGTTGTTCCGTTTTAAATCATCGGTGTAAAATTATGATCGACATGTTACGATTCGTGAAAACATATGGACAGCTTTGTCAAGTTTTGGATATATTTCATAGATTTCTTCTGGTCCTCCAGTGACATTTGCCGGATTGGGTCTCTTAGTCTATTGATCGACTCGAGTATTTTATCTGAATTGTCGGTTGTCGCCAAATCAGTAGTATAGTCTTTGTGAATGAAAAAATCGATATTTCCGCCTTGTATTTGGGTTAAATATGGCTCTACGATATGCTTTTGCCAAATTTTTACGATAATTGTCGGGTTTATTTTTTTAATAGCTAGAATACCATTTTTTGCCGTGATAATATCAACGTTGTCGGGGAATACAGATGAAATGTCATCCAAGAATTCCAAAAAATGTTTATTAAAAATCGGCAATATCTTTGACATAGTACAATAATATAGTATACTAATACAGGATTGTTTCTAAATAGTTACGCGTACCTAAATGCCGCCGTTCGAGTTGGTTTTTCTATATGCGCTATCTTCTTGGGCCCGCTGATTTTGTCGCATTTCGTAATCTCCCTCGCTAATCTTATTAGATTTTATATCACCATCTTCTGGTGTGTATATAGATGCTCCATCATCGCTCATTGATACGTAATTATGCATTTGTCGCATACCGCCATTGCCTTCCGCTTTCAGCTCTGACGCATCCATGTCTAAAAAGCTGAATGAATCGGATGCCACCGCCGACCCTCCTCCAAACATGTATGCTGCGGGCTCCATATTATTTTGGGTGGCCACCTTTATCTCTTCTTTTTGGATTGGTTTTATATATGTGTATATATCATCGCCATATAACACTCGACCACGTTCTCCTAACAATAATAGTGCTGGTACCTTTTGAACATTTGTGGGCATTACTATTTTTTGAGAATTTTCGAGTATGATATACACCGTGCCATTTTTGTCGGCCATGCGTTTATCAATACAAATGAAATGCAAATCTTTGCCTACATGTGTTTTGGACAATTCTTGGAGCAATTTGCGCGAATGTGCGCAAAGCGTGCTATAATATAAAATAGATGTCATATACCACCTTAGATTATAATAAAATTAAACATTGAACTCAATTATTCGAATAATTGAGTTTGTGCGATACAATATTTAGGTAGGATAATTAGCGGATATGTATGATATGTGCGTCCGATTTTTTGCTGGTATGCTTTGTATTTGTATCTAAATACTTTATGAATTCTGGGCGTTTTAATTGCAGTTCGGGGGTATGATTATGAACATTTCGCGCAATCATCTTGTAAAGTTTAAATTCCGGGTATCGCTCCTCCCCATTGCGTTTATACAGTATATTTTTTCCAGAATCGTCCAGACACCATTCAGATATTAGGCGTGCAATGGCAGAGGTAGTTAAAAGTTCGCTGTTATCGTTGCAAATATCCTCAACAACATAGTCAAATATAGAACACGCAAGTCTACACAGATCGAAGCTGATGTTGGGGTCAACGCGTTTTTTATTTGGATTATAGTATGGCTCGGTGTTGTATTGTGAATGCGCGTCCCCGTTATCTTTGAAATCGTCGCTACATATAATTCGCCCGTTTACCTTAAAAATAGCTCTCCCGAAATCTATAATCTTAAATATCTTCCCAAAGGTCGGAACCTTGTAGTGTTTATTTTTGAATTCATAATATAAAAATTCGTCCGATGTTTCTATGTACATGATGTTGTTCGTATGCAAGTCATTATGCGTAAACTCGAATGTTTTTTGGTACATCAATAGCGTCATGATAACCTGCATTAATATTGCCATCCATTCATCATCCGAAATTATAGAATTTATAATTAAATTGTCGAGCGTATCTGTGCATTTTTCTAGACAAATAAGCTGTACTGGAAATTGGGGAATTGTCGCCATGACAGTCATATCGTCACTACAAACCGTGTTAATAGTTTCGTATATATTTGGGAAAATTGTTTGATCGTTTTCTGTATCATTTTCGCTGTTCCAAGTTTCCGTTGAGCAGAATGAGCATGTTTCATCGTCTGCTCTGGTTGATGTGCTCGTACTTGTGCTTGCTTCTTCATCGGTCGAACTAGATGTTGAGGTGTGTGAGGTCCTAGACGAGCAATTGGAAGATATGTTCGAGCAAAACTCGTCGTCATTGTTTTGTGCGCACAGGTCTAAATTATAGTCAACATTATTAACGTCAATTGTTTCTTTGTTTGTTTCACCCATTTCATGTGTCGCGGGTAAAAATACGACAGGTTCATCAGAAATGTCACACTCATCAGCAGATGTAAAAATATCATTAAATAGTGATTTATCAATGGATGATCCTAAGTCGAGATGTGGTTCTTCGACTTTATTGGTGCTTTCATCGGCCAGCGTAATTGGTGGCAACTCCCCGTCTCTGTGTACAATATGCGAGTAATCTTCAATTTCGAACCTTTTATTTTTGTTCATTTTAAAAAAGTCTGATTCCAATAAATACTCTAAATCATCGATGGCGTTAAATTTGAAATTTGTCTTAATTCCGAGATATGTGCCATAGCAGTCAATTCCATTTACAAACCCTTTCGAATGAAGCAATTTGCTCGACAAATATGCGAACAGCCCATCTACGTAAGCAATATTATTGGGGTCCATTATTTTCGGATCTAGCATATTTCCGTGTATTGATGGCAGCTGTGTCAAACTATTGTCTGCGTCATCATATTTGCCAACAAGAAATTTCAGGGGATCGATAAGGGGCGCGTATTTAATATGTATCGGTTTAGATTGACTGGACGGTTTTTTTTCGCGAGCGTCGTATACTTTTCCGGTAATGGCGCTATTGGCGCTATTGGTGCTATTGGCGCTATTGGCGCTATTGGTGCTATTGGCGCTATTGGCGCTATTGGTGCTATTGGTGCTATCGTCAGATTTATCAATCCCAGCTAAAAATAGATCATAATTTAAGTTGATCGCGTTATAGTTTGTATCATTCAACGTAAAAAAGCTTGAATAAATAGGTGAAAAATTTTGTATTTTACTAATTCCAATGTCGCTCGTCTTAAAATTTTCGAAAAGAATTGTATTTTTTCGTTTTTGGTAATTTATAACAGACATGTCAATATGATGTTACTTATACTTACACTTACCAAAAATAATTTTATAGCAACAACGCACATGTTTTACTTTTACCTTTACTCCAACTCATTTTCAAATTTCGAAAAAAAGCAAAAAGCAAAAAGCAAAAAGCAAAAAGCAAAAAGGCAAAAAGCAAAGGCAAAAAGACAAAAAAATGATTTTACATTGCATTATTCTAAAACATCATAAATTATTATAAACACAAAACACAATTTTTGAATAAAAATAATGCAATATGATGACGGTAGGGCAAGCAGTATCTTGCTTATTTGATGTGTCCATGCCACACACAACATACCCTTTATTGATGACATCAGATAAATCAGCGAAATTTGATATAATTGATAATAATGGCGTGAAAATTATCCCGTCAGAGTTTAATAGCACAACACCGCCAAATAAATATATATTTGCCATCTCGTCCGAAAATCCCGATACGATATTACTTCACCCAGCAAATAGATACCATTATACAATAGATGGTATGTATATTAAAAAAAAATATATAATAGACGACTTGAGAGCTGGTAAAAAAAACGGAACCCCGCGATCGTATAATCACAATAATTTGGTTAAAAATTCCGATATAATTGCAGCAGGCGAGATGAATATTTTTGAAAATAGAAATGTGCAAATAAACAATCAAAGTGGTCATTATATGCCGAACGAATCGTGCTTGAACCACGTGAGTAATATAGTCATGAAGGAGGGATATACAAATATACACCTACATAAAATATAAAATAACAACTAACAACTAACAACTAACAACTAACAACTAACAACAATTGTATTATATTCACACGGGTCTTGGTATAGTAACCTTTATAGATCTATCCCGCTCGTCGAATATTTTCTTCGCAGCCTTTTCTTGGATTGCCGCCCGCTCTGTTTCAAACTCTTTTACCTGGCTTGCATATACAATAAGAGGGTTGATTTTTTTCTCCACAACATCTGCCGCGTCAAACTCATTTGTTCCTAGACTGCTCCAGTCCCAAGGTAGTTCCTCATATTTTTTCACGAACCCGACCGTCAGTTGTTTGCTCTGGCTTAGGCTGGTCCAGTTCCACGGTTTTACTAAATTTAGCAATATAAATGTCATGGGCATGTCCAGGTTTTCGCTCAAATATGCCCAATCCCACGGCATATCGATATGGTCCTTCACAAACTCAGCTGTCAAGTGTGGGTTTCGCGAAACCCCTGGCCAGCACCATGGTATGTACAAGCTGTTGCGAATTATGTCCAAGGTTATGTTCACGTTGCACCCAGCGACCCAGTACCACACCCATGGTAGGTTTTCGTTGTCCATAATACACTGCTTAGTAATTTCTGGACGACTGCTTATTACTGCCCAGTCCCACGGGAGTTCGGAATTTTCCGACACATACGACATTGGTATATTTTTGCTACAGCTTACATAAAACCAGTCCCACGGAAGGTTAGGATTTTCAACCAAAAAATCAGAGGGTATTTGAATTATTTGACAGACGCCGCTCCAGTCCCACCCGCGGGTCATGTTGTTCTTTATAAAATCTAGCGTTAAATTTGGATTGTAGCTCAGGCCGGCCCAGTCCCACGGTAGGATGGGATTTTCCAGAACAATGTCCATCGTAATATTTTTATTCGACCCCAGGTTCTTCCACCCCCATGGCTTGAGTATATTATCCAAAATAAATTCGATCGTAATATTCGGGTTGAGCGTTATTGTATTCCAGTCCCACGGGAAATCGATATGTTTTCCCACAAAATCCATTGTAATGAAATTACGGCTGCTCAGATGGTACCAATCCCACGGCAAATCGGGGTGCCCTCTTATTGTCGATAGTGGGATTTCTTGAAACATGCTTATCGCGGTCCAGTTCCATTTCAAGTGGAGATTATCAAGCAAGAACGCCATCGTTAGATTTGGATTATAGCTGAGACCCATGCTTGACCACGGAAGATCGGGTTTCCACTTGATAAGAGGGAGTGTAATTGCCTTATTCTGACTTATTTTATTCCAGTCCCATGGCTTTGACGGAAATAGTTCAATGAGGTGAAACAGATGGTTTTCCGATATCTTTTTCTGGTTTAATTTGGATGTTATCGATGATGTATTTATGTTTTTATGTTTGCCCGAAATTTCACCGATGCATAAATTTACATTTATGCCACTGCTATTGTCCTTTTTAGCCTTTTCTTTTGGTTCTTTTGGCTCCTTCTTGGGCTTGGGTTCCTTTTTAGGCTTTGGTTCTTTTGGCTCCTTAGGCTCCTTCTTGGGCTTTGGTTCCTTAGGCTCCTTAGGCTCCTTCTTGGGCTTTGGTTCCTTAGGCTCCTTAGGCTCCTTAATATTTTTTTTTTGAATTAAAATAGTAGGAGGTTTTAGTTCCATGCTTTGTTGGCGATAATCAATGTAAACAATTGTGTTTAAATTAAAATATTTATTTATGCTTCGTGGTTTGAACGTGTTGCAAAATACCAAAGTTATCTGTTTTGTTGAAAGGAGCTAAAACTCGTGCACTCATTATACGTATCTGTGTGGATTTTATTTAGAAAATCATTGTAATCCCCAAATGTCATATTGTTAGATGTAAACACACCATTGCTTGTTAATATCGACATGCGTTCATTTTCTAGGTGAACAATGCCGTACACAATCCCACCATTATTGGTTACATCCATAATATCAATATCACACATGTCAACTTCTCCAAAAGCACAATCTACACTTGTTTTTTTTGAAAATCCGACGTCTATGTATTTATGCAAATTACATTTTGTAATAGTGTGGTTATCATCAGGATGTTTAATATTTACCGTAAGTACTGTATCATATAAAATATCACCGTACAATTCGTCCCAATCAGCGAATGTCATTCCATTTATATGAATTGTTTTGGACGTGGTATTTAAACAGTATATATATTCGTGAGTACGTGAATATCCTGATAGGACAATTGCTTGTGGGTGGTTCTTTGCACATATCCAATCATCTCCATGCAACATATGATGGTATTCGCTCACAGCTACTCCATTAACAATATACATATTTACGCGACTAGACGTCAGTTTCATGGTGCCTGTAACAACATCTCCATTCTTTAACACATCCCCGACCTTAATGTTCGAAATGCGCGATCTATTATTATTTTCTAATTCAATTATTGTGTTGCCATCAAAACAACGCAAACTTGGGATTGCAGATGATTTAATATGCATAACCTCCGACATAAATATCACAATAATCGACATGGGTATTGAAATGGCTAAAAATACAGCACTTAGAGACGCCGCCGCCGGCCAAGTTACCGGAACCGCCCACAACCCCACAATAACGGCAACCAGTGCTATCAATATTTTAACAATTAACTCCAAAATAGCCCCTAACAGCGTTTGAAGTGTTAGATATGACCCCAACATAGTAAATAACCCGCTTGTTAGTATACCCTGAGTTTTATTGATAGTATCCATAAGCGCGATAAATATTTTCTGTATCGGGATTACCACATTTAGAATACGGTTAAGAATATTTTTAAACACGTCCTTGACCCTATCCCTCAAATTCGCCATTATTCCGCGTGAGCTATTAATATTTTCTTCAAGCTCGTTAAATTCATCAGTTAATACGCTTAACAAATAGTTAAATGGTTGCAGCATGTATCCCGTTATTGTTATCAAAATATTTTGAACACAATAGTTAAAATTTTCGCCCGTGTATTCAAACGCTGTTTTCCCGTCGGGCTTACTTATCCACCCAGCGAATGGGATATTTTTTGGGTTGCACCGTTGGTTTGCCCAGTCTGCTGCTATTTTTTCTTTTTCCTGCGAAACAATGCAATATGAAAATACACAAAATACAAAAAGCGATATTATGGCAACAATAATTACTGATGTGCCGTACTCGTCAAAGTATGTGAGATTTCCGTACAATTTATTTATAAATTCGACTGATTTGTTTGGTTCAACTTGTACCATATATTCATATTATAATAAGTGTATAATATTCTCGTAGGAAAAATATATTATATGTACATGGAAGATATCGTTTGATTAAGTGTTTCGGGGATCATGTCGCTGATAAGTGATTGGTCCACAACGACGGGTTCGTTGGTTGTTTTTTCCAGTCTGCATACATTTATCTTTGAAAAAATCGTCTCAATATGATGTATCAGTGTATTTATGCCAAGGTCGGCTTTGCAGTACTGGTCGAGAATATAATAGACTGCTTGGTCTGAAATAGATATATCGACATCGGCCATTCCAAATTCTGCAATAAACTTGGGGAGCAAAAATTCCCTAAATATGCATAGCTTATCTTTGTGATTTAAATTTTGAGCAGATGTATCTAATATGCGGTAAAACCGCCCCTTCAAAATTTCTAGATTAAACTCCGGGTTAATTTGGATCTCGTTTGGCATTCCGCCGTTATCGTTTTCATACCCTACTATAAATATACATTTGCTAACATCAAACTCAATATCTGAAAAATATTTATCGCCTCTATATGATTGATTTCTCTCGCCAGTCAGCATCATTAGTGTTTGGACTGCCGTAGATGCATATCTCGCGGGGATTTTGTCTATTCCGTCAAAATAAATTATTGGGTTCATCGTGCCATGTTTTATAAATGCATTTACTATTTGCCCGCAAATACTACCTTCAAACGTCATGCTTCTTCCGTCCAGCATATGCTCATCGGTTATTCCATGCAAAGATATGACTTCCATAGGTCTATCTATTAATTCTGCTAAGGTTTGGACGATCAACTTTTTACCGCTCCCCGATGGCCCCTTTAGCCCAATATAAAATTTTGGGTGATGTACAGAGATAAGCTGTGCAATGAACTCCACCATCTTACCCTTTGTATTTGACATTCCGTGTATTTTTCTATCGATGTGAAACTTACATTTAGTAATAAAATCTCGACACCTATCATCACCATTGTTGTTGTTGATCAATGTGCAGGGAATGGGCGAATATTTTCCAAATGGAATTTTTGAAAACATGTTTATCCATTTTTTAAACGACATGTATAGCGAATAGTTATGTTCTTGTTTTTCATAGCAATTCATAATTTTAACCCGCTCCATAGCAATTTCCTTATTATGTGTAGATAAATCAGAATTCACAATATTTACCAAGAAGCTCATATCTGCTGACGATCGATTTTCAGATCCAGGGCTGTTCTGTAATGCCGCGTTGCCATTCTTATATAAATCCTTAAAATTCGATATGGTTTCAGTCTGTTTGCGCGCCCCCAATTGGTTAAATATTGACAATTCGTTTATTGAATTTTTATTTGTTATGAGATTGGTCAATGCGCCCGCCTTATTCGTCAAAAGTGAATCTACAATTTGCGTCGTTACAACTAACGGAAAATCAACGTGAACCCCACTAGTAAATTGGTCCAATATTTCGGACCCCGGTTTTATCAGTCTGAATAGATTTAGTTTGGTGTATATATTTTCAACGCATCTGTTCAAATTCCTAACACCTGTTTCGTTGTCGCAATACGTCGTGATAATATGGTCGATTGTCTCTGATGAAAACGATATGTCTGAATGTGAAAAATTCACCTTTGTTTCTATTTTCGGAATTAGGTGTTTTGAGCAGATCACATTTTTTTCGCTCTTATTGTACCCAGTTGTTTGAATTTTATACATTCGGTCTCTCAGAATATAGTTGACTTTTTGTTCATCGTTGTAGCTAAAAATAAACAGGCATTTGCTGAGATCAAAGTCAAATTCTGAAAAATATTTGTCATGAAATTGGCTATTTTGAGATGCGTCAATAAGGTGCATCAGCACCCCAACTATTTCGTCGCCCTTTGGGAGAGAATTTATTTTGTCGAGTTCGTCGAAATAAATGATAGGGTTCATGCACTTACAGTCAATGATGATTTGCATAATCTTCCCGTAAATACTCCCCTCAAATGTGTAGCTATGCCCGTCCAAAAAACTTCCATCAGATGCGCCGCCTAGCGCGATAAATGCGAACGGTCTGTTCAATATTTTGCTCAGCCCATCTTTCACCAGGCTTGTTTTGCCGGTTCCGGGGGGTCCGTATATTGAGATTGACGGCAGCGGTGTTTCTGAATTTGTAATCAGCTGTCCAACTACCTGTACAAGCTGCATCTTAATATCGTCAAGACCGTACACGGTGTCGTCTAATATTTGTTTTGCCGAGACGATAAAATCGTGGCATTTATCAATGCCATCTTCCATTGTTACCGGTAGATCGCAGCAGGTATCGAACGGAATACGCATAAAATGATCTATCCAATTTTTCAATTTTCCGTGTTCGCCGCTTGTTGGTTCCATTTGATCAAGAATTATTATTTTATTTAGGATAATTTTTTTGAAATTATCGGGTAGCGACGATTGTAATATTTTTATTTTGTATGGCTTTTCATCACTTGAAACTTCCTGCACGTTTTTTAGGCTGTTAATTAGAGTAGTTTGCTCGTCTATTGACAGTTTATTAAAATGTTTAAATGTGTCAAATGAGCTAAGCGACGACCCATATAATATATCGCTGAATTTTTTTCTGTTAGACACCTTTGTTATCTTAAGCCGCTTTGTCCGTAACGCAATATTTGAACTGATTTCTTTTTTACACATGTCAATGCATTTAAAGATTGTCTTATTTTCCGGAGAAAACGAAGATTTTTGTGCGACCAGCGCATTAAGAATGATAGTATCTTGTTCGATTGTGGTATTTAGTTCAGCATCGCTAATACTAGATGAACTCGACGAAGTATCTGTGCAGTCGCTTTCTGTGATGCTGCTATCTCCGCTATATTCGCTATCATAATCATCGTCGTCTGTGTCACTATAGTCGTCAGTGTCACTATCGCCATCGCTCGTATCCTCGTCTCCCAAACTTTCACTGTCGTCATAACTGTCGTCTGTACTATCGTCGTCCGTTTCATGTTCGCTATCTTCGCTGTCGTCTTTGTATTTCGTTGCCCTAGTTCTCCGTCTTTTCGGCCTGGATCTGTTTGAGCACGATTTTAGCTTATCTGCGGCTGCTTTGTACAATATATTAGCAAGTTTTTGCTCGATTATTTTTTTATTTTTAATTTTTGTCATGTCAAGTATACTATATTGTAGGATTGTTTTTAAGTTTATTATTTGACTTTAGCCAACATCCGAGATAAAACATATCCGGCTCTTTTATTTCTAGTTATACCATATAGAACAACATAGAACATGGATAGTTTAGATGAATTGTCTAAAAACAAAAATGGCGTGTCAGCTTTCATTAGCCACGTGTTCAATTTTGACGATGGTTCAAAGGAAGACATCCTTAACGCGATCCAATATGCGTTGACGGCTATTATACCAGTAATAGTTTTAAATAAATGCATTCAAAGATATATCCCTGAAGCAGATGAAGACAAAAGTAGCATGGAAATTTCAGCGGAAATACTAATCCAAGTCATAATCATGTTTATAGGAATGTTAATCATAAATAAAATAATAACATTTTTCCCAACATATAGTGGTGCAAAGTACATCGATTTTCATGTAACGTCAATTATTCTCCCATCGTTATCGATCATTCTTAGTTTGCAGACAAAATTGGGCGAAAAAGTAAGCATATTATACGATAGAGTGCGCGAGTTGTGGGAGGGTGGTAAAAAACCGGCTCCGGGGAAAAAAAATCAGCAGCAGCAGCAACAACAGCAACAACAGCAACAGCAGTCTAGCCCCGGAACGACGACAATAACCCAGCTTCCTTCTATGCAGCAGCAGGGGTCGCCTGATTTCAACGCAATGTATCAGCAAGATACCACTCCGCTAGTCGATGCTGCTACACCGATGAATGATATGGGTCCCGAAGCGGCCAACTCGGGGGGTGGCGCATTTGGATCTGCATTTGGCAGTGGGTGGTAGTTAGTCAAAATAAAATATATTACTAATATTTTCTAACATTTTCTAACATTTTCTAACACAATTATATTAGATTTTATGACTGTGTTTTATTTTTATTTTGTGTTAGAATGCGGTATATTATAGTTAGCATTTTCTCAATGTTGAGTAACTGCGAATTCATGTCTGCAAACCCAGAAGAAGATCAATACATAAGGTTAATAAAAGAAATTCTCGAAACTGGAAGCTGGAACGACACGCGAAATGGCCGAACAAAAAGCGTGTTCGGAAATATGATGAAATTTTCTCTAGCAAATAATAAAATTCCCATATTAACAACCAAAAAAACCGCGTGGAAAACATGCTTAAAAGAATTATTGTGGTTTATAAAAGGAGATACCGATAATAATAGATTAAAAGACCAAAATGTTCATATATGGGACGACAATGCGTCTGAGGATTTTATGAAATCTAGAGGATTATCTTACAATGATGGAATATTGGGCCCAATTTACGGGTTCCAATGGCGGAATTTCAACGGAGAGTATGACGAAACAACTGGATCAAACAAAGAAGACGGATATCAAGGCGTCGACCAACTAAAGGATATTATTGACAGTTTAAAGGATCCAGTCAAGAGAATGTCAAGAAGATTAATTATGAGTGCCTGGAACCCATGTCAAATAGATAAAATGGTGCTCCCCCCATGCCACGTTCTTTGCCAATTTAACGTGCACGATGGAGATAAATTGTCGTGTGCTCTTTATCAGCGTAGCGGAGATGTCGGATTGGGTGTACCATTTAATATTGCCTCATATAGTTTTCTAAGCCATCTTATAGCAAAACACTGTGGGTTGGTCGCGCATGAATTTGTGTATTTTTTAGGAAATGCGCATATTTATGATGACCACGTTGATCAATTACTCGATCAATCGACACGCTCGCCTCTAACATTTCCCACAGTCCATATCGGCAATATTAAGGAAAACATTCACGACTATGTGGTACAAGATTTCGAAGTAAAAAACTATAATCACTTAACGGCGGTTTCGATGAAAATGCGTAAATAAATTGAAAACAATATATGTATTTGTTGTACATGAGCGCAGGTAGAGCATTAGCAGCATCTGTGGGATCCTCTAGAGTCGACCTGCA
>JGI24919J38490_100407_pt1 | contig 37284 bp, 33 predicted proteins | sample LinPFosmplate7_FD_38490 | JGI IMG/M metagenome (IMG submission 38490) | reverse complement strand
TGCAGGTCGACTCTAGAGGATCCCACGTAGAAATAACAATCGTATCTATACGTTCTGGTACATTTGTGTCAGAATACTGTATTGTTACTTGAGACTTAGCATCTGGGCGTAAGTAGTGCATTACCGAATGGTTTTCTCTGCGTATTTCTGCTAATTCTTGAAGCAATAAGTGCGAAAGACTTAAGGCTAAAGGCATGTAATTCTCTGTTTCGTTGGTCGCGTAACCAAACATCATTCCTTGGTCTCCAGCTCCTTGTTCTTCGTAAAGACCTTGTCCAGCTTCTACGCCTTGACTAATATCTTCGGATTGCTCATGCACTGCAGATATAATACCGCAAGATTCTGCATCAAATTTATACTCTGATTTTGTGTAGCCAATTCTCTTTATTACGTTGCGCGCTTGCTTTTGTAAGTCTACTGAAGCCGTTGATTTTACCTCTCCACTTATAACAGTTAATCCTGTTGTTACAAGTGTTTCGCAAGCTACTTTTGACTCTGGGTCTTGTGCCAAATAGGCATCTAATATTGCGTCGGATATTTGGTCGGCTACTTTGTCTGGGTGTCCTTCTGAAACAGATTCAGATGTGAAAAAATAAGACATATCTATTTTCTTTAGTGTAATTTATAAATAGTCTGATATGAGCTGTAGCGATAGGAATCTGCTTTAGCCTTTTTTTGAGTGGTAGCAATCAGTCAAATTCATCCACTTACAGTAAGCAAATATACTAATTCGTATGGTATAGTTACATTAATTTTTAAAGTAATTAAGATCGTTGGTATTTAATGTATAATAACGAAAAATAGGGTCTCAGAGTTACCTAGTCCATTAAAATTTAAGGCATATATTCCTTGATTAAGATGCTTTAAATTCAATTTTTTTTCTTCATTAGTGTCTAGGTAAACATAATTTTCTTGGTAAACAATTACTCCGAAAATCGAATAAATAACGAGGTCTCCCTTAATGGTTTGCTCTGAGTTGTTTACAAAAGTGAATTCTCCTGTATTTGGATTTGGGTATAGCTCTAAGAATGAAGTTCCCAAATTTTCTGTACAATCAAAGTTGAAATTATCAGGAAAAATAAAGCGATTCATGTTTTTTTCTACCGCACAGAGCCTATCGGCTAAAAAACCAACTAATTTTTCTTCAATATCTCTTTCCCATTTAGAATAACTTTCTGGGTACTCCTATCGTTCAATATGCGAATCTATTTCGTTTTTATAAAGCTATTTAATCGGCTTAACTTTGTCTAAAATAGAGCTGGTAGCGAATGTTGTGTTTAGTATTTCTGCATACCGATTTATAAATTTATCGAGAAAGTTGTTGTTCGAGATTAAATTCCTAAATAGGAATGTTGATTCTGGAGCATTTGGCCACGTAATTGAAGTATCCGTATTTAAACAATGTACAAACATGTTTTTATTAGCATCAAGTAAACCTGCATCTAAATCATAAAAGATCCATCTCCATTTGCCATCTTTAGTCTTAGGTCTCCATAGTTTACTATTGTTAGATGGCCAGTCCTTATTTGCAAAGAACATTTCTGCAATTTGATAACTTATAAAGTTGTCAATATCTATTTGGGTCTTTACGTACTCATAATTGTTTTGTATTGATAAGTCATTGTTTTCTATAAATTCGATTAAACTTATGTAGTGACTATTATCTCCCGCAAAAACTAAATTAAAGTTCCCTCCAATTAGGTCTATTGAATCTTTGTCTATATTGAATTCGTACTTAATGTAATGTTTGTCAATTCGGTCTCTGAGGCTATGAATTCCCCAATATTCTCCATTAATAAAAACAATTACCGGTTGAAAGTCTTGAGTTTCAATGTTCAAATCTTTTGCAATATTATGCGCTAAAACATCTTTAATTATAGACTGATCATTCCACGATCCCATGGTTGTTCTAAGTAAAAATCTTTTGAATTCTACAGTTTCTTTTTCTGGAAATAGTCGGTGTTTAAAATATTCTTTACCGTATTCTTTTCTAGCGTATATACGAAGTGATTTTTGAGCTGCCTGTCTTGTTTTACCTCCATGTATTCTAATTCCTGCATCTTGATGGAATTCCACTCGTCCATCTTCACTAAAATACTCTATGTGGATTGGTTTCTCCCATTCTATTCCCGACTCAAAATAATTGCCAGACCATTCTGGATTGTCTAGTTTAAAGTTTATTCCAGGAACATAAATACCACTATCGCTGTCAAATAAATTAGATTATTCTGTAACAATAGACAGAATAGGGTGCTTGTATTTTGAGAAAATATTTTCATCAATGAAATAGGTTTGGGTATAGACCCGACTCGTGTTTTGTCCATTTTTAATACTAACACTTCTCAGTGTGGTTGTACTTCTTTTAGGTTTTTAATAGGAGCCTTCCATGCCTTATAGCTGATAAGTGATTGTTCAGGGCTCGATCGGAATTCTGAAAAGTAATTCGGGTTAGCTGTTCGGTTATAAATAGTTATGGAGTCTGAAAATACCAGAGAATTAACTGTCGGAATACTTCCATCTGTTGTGTAGTAAATTGTGTCGTTTCTTAGCGACTTAATATTTAATTTAAAGCCTTGCTCAAAATAGCCAGCATTTTCAGAAAAAACAAGTTGGCTTGTATTGTTGTTTGAAGTTCCTGGGCTAGGTGTGTCTAAATTCACTAAATTACTTGTACCGTCTGGAAGTCTACCGAAACTTTCATTTTCTTCTAAAATTACGGGTCTTATAGAGTCAATTATATCGCCTGAGGGATTTGATAAGTAAAGAGCCTCTCCAAGTGAAGATATTTTAAAGTTTGTGTGAAGTTCAGCTCCATTTATAGTATCCTTTCCTGAAGCAAATACCAGTAGACTGCTTTGAGAAGGAATGTTTATGTCTGGAAATCGCCATTTATCTAGCCGATCTTTATCGTCAGATAATTTATAATTGACAAGATTAATCGAGTATTGATGACTGTTGTACAACTCTATCCAATCATTATATTCATCGTCAGGCCCGAGAATAATAGTCTCGTTTTTTGACATAAATTCGTTAATTGTAATCTGTTGTGCCTGGGATTTAAAAACAAAAAGTGTAGCCAAAATTAAACCCACCAACAATTTTTTCATGCAAAAAAGTATTATTTGATTGATTTTAATTGGTGAGTTTATGGAAGATATCCTCCAATTTGTTTTCTTCTAGGCTCATTTGAAGTACTGTGAATTTTTTAGCTACGGCAAATTCAAACAATTGTTTTCTTAAATCATGGCAAGCATCAGAAGTGATTTTAAATTCATTTGTTCCAATTTCGTCAACTTCTTCAACATTCTTAATTTCTTGTAGCTCATTTTTAAAGACCTTTTCGTTAAATAAAATGGTTATTATGTTTTTGCCATCTTTACTCTTGCGTAATTTTTCAATTGTTTTATTTGCAACGATTACCCCTTTATTAATAATGATTACTCTATCGCAAATAGCCTCTACTTCTTGCATGATATGTGTCGAGAGCAATACTGTTTTATCTGCACCCATTTCTTTTATAAGGCTTCGTATTTCAACCAACTGATTTGGATCTAATCCGGTTGTTGGTTCATCTAGAATAAGGACTTCTGGGTTATTTAATAGTGCTTGCGCTAAACCTACCCTTTGTCTGTAACCTTTAGAAAGTGAGCTAATTAATTTATGCTGCTCATTTTTAAGTCCTGTTTTTTGAATCATGTCATCAATCCTACAAGGATCTGCTTTGTAAAGATTCACAATAAAGCCTAAATATTCTCGAACATACATGTCAAGGTATAAAGGATTGTGCTCTGGTAGGTACCCAATTTTACTTTTTGCCTTTAAATTTTCTTCACATACATCTAAGCCGCATATCCGAACTTTTCCTTGTGTCTGAGGTATGAAACCAGTAAGTATTTTCATCATGGTAGATTTACCAGCTCCGTTTGGACCTAAAAAACCCACAATTTCACCTTTACAAATTTCAAAGGAAATTTCGCTAAGTGCTTTTTGAGAATTATATAATTTACTTACGTTTTCGACTTTTATAGACATCGCCACGAATATAGTTCATTTTAATATTTAACTACAAGACTGCGGTTCATCAATTTTTGAATTTCCTTATTTAATTAATTAAATTGAGAAAAAAGTTTAGATTTAATTCATGTGAGTCTATAAGTTTTTTGCTAATGTTTTTTATTTTATATATATTCTAAATAATAATAATAGTAAGTAATTTAATATTTTAATGTAATTGTGTATCTCGAGGGAAGAGTTATTACAATGGAAGGGCTTAAAATGTAAGCCCTTTTTTCTTGCGTACGTATTTAACCTTATTTAGTAAAAAAATCAATTTCAAATCCTATCTTTGGTGTTATGCAAGGAGTGGTCGTAAAATCTACTGGTAGTTGGTATAGTGTGCTCACAGATAACGGGGTGCAGTTAGATTGTCGTATACGTGGTAAGTTCAGAATTCAAGGTCTTAAAAGTACGAATCCTGTAGCTGTAGGCGATAGAGTTCTACTCGATGTAAACGGTGAGGATTATTTAATTTCTAAAATTCTTGAACGTAAAAATTACATCATCCGAAAATCGGTTAATTTGTCTAAGCAAGTTCACATCATTGCAGCTAATATAGATCAAGCTTTCCTTATTGTAACGTTAGCCTCTCCAACTACATCAGTTGGTTTTATAGATCGGTTTTTAGTGACAGCAGAAGCATACCAAATTCCAACGGTACTTGTTTTTAATAAGGTTGATTTATACGACGAGTTTGACCGTGAGTACCACGATGAGATTGTTCAAATGTATACTAATTCAGGCTACGAATGTTTGGAAACCTCTGCCTTGGATCAAATGAATATTGATTTGCTTACTACAAAAATGACAGCTAAAGTTACGCTTTTGTCTGGTCATTCTGGCGTTGGTAAATCAACCTTAGTTAATGTAATTGATCCTGATTTAGACCTTGTGACTCAGCAAGTTTCTGAAGCTCATAATAAAGGAATGCATACCACAACATTTGCAGAAATGTATCCCTTGCATTTTGGGGGTTTTATTATAGATACTCCTGGTATTAAAGGATTTGGCTTGGTAGATGTAAGTGAGTTCGAATTGGCAGATTATTTCCCTGAAATACTACGTTTAAAAGGTCAATGTAAGTTTCACAATTGCAAGCATGTAAATGAGCCTAAGTGCGCTGTTAAAGAAGCTGTCGCACTTGATAAAATTCACCCTGTTCGGTATGACAGTTACTTGTCAATTTTAGAAGACGATGGAAACCAATACCGCGAATTTAAATACCATAAATGAGAGTTACCCTTCAAAGAGTGACTGAGGCGTCTGTAGTGATTAACGATATTCTTCGTGCTGATATTCAGCATGGTTTAGTTGTTTTCTTAGGGATTACCAACGAAGATTCTACAGAGGATATTGAATGGCTCTGTAGAAAAATATGTGCACTTCGTATATTTAATGATGCCTCTGGTAAAATGAACAATTCTTTATTGGATGTAAAGGGAGAGGTTTTGGTTATAAGTCAGTTTACCCTTTATGCAAGTACAAAAAATGGCAATAGGCCTTCCTATATAAAAGCTGCGAAAGCAGATATAGCTATTCCTTTATACAATTCATTTATCGACTCTATTGGTGCTCTTGTTAGCGGGGCTGTTAAAACCGGTGAGTTTGGAGCTGATATGAAAATCTCATTGATCAACGATGGACCAGTAACGATTCACTTAGACTCAAAAGTAAAAGAATAATGGACTTAAAAGAACTTCAAGTAAAAGTTGACGATTGGATTTGTGAACATGGTGTACGCTACTTTAATGAACTGACTAATATGGCTCTTCTTACTGAAGAGGTTGGGGAGGTAGCTCGAATTATTTCTAGGCGATATGGCGAGCAGTCAGAAAAAGAATCAGATAAAAATAAAGACCTCTCAGACGAGTTGGCAGATGTTTTGTTTGTTTTGACGTGTATTGCAAACCAAACAGGAATTAATTTAGACGATGCAATGAAAAAGAATTTTGATAAAAAAACAAGAAGAGACGCTAAGCGTCATATTGAAAATGACAAGTTGAAATAAAATCGCATCAAAAAAAAAGCTGTTTCATTTGAAACAGCTTTTTTTGATTCTAAAACTAAGACTTACTCAGCGAAAGGAACAACGCTAACATAAGATCTATTGTCTTTCTTTTTCTTAAATTGGATACTGCCATCGCAAAGTGCAAATAAAGTATGGTCTTTACCCATACCAACATTTTCACCTGGATTGTGTTTTGTACCTCTTTGTCTTACGATGATGTTACCAGCGATAGCTAATTGACCACCGAAAATTTTGATTCCAAGTCGTTTTGATTCCGATTCACGACCGTTTTTGGAACTACCGACACCTTTCTTATGAGCCATGTTTCAAATTTTTTTTCGTTAATTAATTAGGCTTCTACTGATTCAGCTTTAGGAGCCGCTTTTTTTGCTGCTGCCTTTTTCGTGATCGTACCGATTGTTATCTGTGTAAGATACTGACGGTGACCATTTTTTACTGTATAGCCTTTTCTTCTTTTCTTTTTGAAGACAATAACTTTGTCTCCCTTTAGGTGGCTCTCAATTTTTGCTGAGACTTTTGCACCTTTTATAGCCGGGGCGCCAACTACTACTTTACCACCATCCTCAATTAAAAGAACATTGTCGAAAGTAACTTTCGAGCCTTCTTTTCCTTCAAGACGGTTGACAAAGATGCGCTGATCTTTTTCAACTTTATATTGATGCCCTGCTATCTCTACAATTGCGTACATCTGCTATGTTTGGTTAATTAAAAAATACTAATTTGGTCTGCGAAATTAAACAATTAAATTGAATTGACAAAAGTACATCACTATCTTTTGTTTACAAGATAAACTCCTGCTAATATTATTAGGAATCCAATGATGTGATGCGAGGTTATTGTCTCATGATCTAGAAGTCCCCATAGTACCGCAACAATAGGTATTATATAGGTGCAAGATGTTGCAAATAAAGCGCCTGTCATTTTTATGAGTTTATTAAATGCGATTAAAGACAATGCAGAGCCAACGATTGCCAATAGTGTTGTATAACCTAAACTTGACCAGGCTTTTGGGTGAGTTTGCATTACCTCAATAAAGTCGCTACTAAATAGATAAACTCCCGCCCATGGTCCAACAAAAGTAAAGGCAATTGTAGTTATTTGTACTGGGTTTAAGTCTTGCAAATGCGTTTTAATAATATTAGAACTCCACCCATAGCAAACCGTTGCTAGTATAACTATTAAGCTGTATGAAATGGTTTTTTCGTTTAATTCTTGTATGTCTGGATGCAGAAGGTAAATAGTGCCAGTGAATCCTATAATAATACCTACATAATTAAGAGCCTTTACTTTCAGATTGTAAAATAGTACACCTATAAAAATGGTAAATAGTGGCGTAAGTACATTAAGAATTCCAACAATACCCGAATCTAAATAAGTTTCTGATTTTGTGAATAGAAATGCGGGAATACCATTTCCAATAAAACCCGTAAGGAAAAGGTATTTTAGCTTTTTTTTTGGCAGAGTGAGGTAGTATTTCCAGCCGACCATCGAAATAAATACAAAGGCAATAAACAGTCGTAAGGCAGCCACTTGTTCAAAGCTAAAAGCATCAAGCCCGCGTTTTATAAGAATGAATGAACTACCCCATACTAGCGAAAGTAAAAGAAGAAGAAACCAATGACCTGATGCACTGTCTATTCTTTTTAGCATTTGTGGGGAGCATTTTTTTGTTTGATGTACAAAGATATTTATTTAGTCGGTTAATCGTTTCATATTTTTTATATTTGCTATGTTAATCACTAAAATTTTTTAAGATGAATAAATTAATAAAATTTGGTTTTGCTACTTTAGTTCTTGTTTTTTCAATTGCTTCATGTTCTCAATCAACAGCGCAATCAACAGATGTTGATCAGCAAGCAGTTAAAAGTTCTAGCTTGTCCATGAATATTGAAGGTATGACTTGTGCTATGGGCTGTGCTCGTGCACTAGAAGTTGAGCTTAATAACTTGGATGGTGTTGAAAAAGCTAAAGTTAATTTTGAAGATTCAAATGCTACATTAGCCTACAATGCTTCTTTAACTTCAGAAACTGCAATTGTTGCTTTTGTAAATTCTTACAGAAAGGGTGCTTTTACTGCAACACCTCAAGCATCTAAAAAATCTTGTTGTAGTTCTGCTAAAAAAGTTTGTTCTGCTGAGGAAAAAGCAAAGTGCGAGGATAGTAAGGTGAAATGTGACAAATCTGCTGACAAATCTTGTTGTGCTTCTAAGAAAGAAGAAAAGAAGAGTTGTGCATCAGATTGTATTAAACCATGCTGCGCATAACAGCCAAAACGTAATTAATAAAAAGCTCTCTTTTCAAATTTGAAAAGAGAGCTTTTTTTTTGTTTAATACTCTTCGTTTTAAAGAGTATTATTGTATCGAGCTTCCTATCTTTGCACCGCTAATTAAATTTAAATAAATTATGTCTTTTGAACGTTTTGCCAAATGGACCTTGCTCAGTATTTTTTTAATCATCGTAGCCGGTGGTATTGTGCGTATGACTGGATCTGGTATGGGTTGTCCGGACTGGCCTAAATGCTTTGGTTTAGTTATACCTCCTGTTCATGTTGATCAGGTTTTATGGAGTACTGACAAAGCCTTTTCAGAAGGTCAAATGATTATACATCAAGATCAGTTGTGGTTTGCTCATACACCCTTTGTTAGTGGTCAGGTTTATGATGCCTCTAATTGGTCATTGTATACAAAACATGATTACGTGAATTTTAATCCGCTTCATACATGGGTAGAGTATGTTAATCGATTGATTGGTGTTTTAGCAGGTTTTTTAACTTTAGGCTTGTTTTTCAAGTCTTTTGCTTTTTGGAAAATCAAAAGAAAAATAGTTTTTCTGAGTGCTTTTATTGTTTTTTTGATGGGTTTTCAGGGCTGGTTAGGCGCTGTAGTTGTTTACTCTGTTTTACAGCCAATTCAGATCACCATCCATATGCTAATGGCTTTATTTATAGTTGCGCTTATGGTTTACCTAATTTCTGAAGCCCCTAACAAGAAAGGAGTTTCGCTTTTGTCTTATGATAAGAAACTATATAATTTTATTAAAATAGCTTTATTTTTAAGTATACTTCAAATTATTTTAGGAACGCAGGTTCGTCAACTAATAGATGAAATTGCAAAAAGTTTTGATTATGCTCAGCGTGAATTGTGGATTGCATCTGCAGGAAATGTATTTAAAATACATAGATCTTTCGCTATATCGTTAGTTTTAGTTAACGGGTTTTTATTTGTCAGAAACTATGTGTTTAATCTAGGCTTTAGCTATCCAAAATATATTGCTCTTGTGATTCTTGTAGAAGTTTTTTCTGGCATTGTTCTCACTTATTTTGATATGATGAGTTTAATGCAGCCAATTCATCTCATAGTAGCGAGTTTGTTATTTATTCTACAAATCGCTTTTTATTTTGAATTGAAAAAACTTAAGACCAAGTAAGACTTTCGATTAATGTTTGTAAATCTTTTTTTATGTAGGTTTTAACTGGTTGAAGTGAGTCTGCATTTGGAACAGTGTTAAAATACAAAGACCCTCTTAAAAAGTGTTTTGAACTATCTGTGGCAAAAAATTGAAGGTTTGATGCACTATTGCCATGAATGTCGTACAGCACTCCGTAAACATTATTTTCTTTGTTTTCGTATACTGTTTCGATGATCCCATCTGATTTTATAGAATGATCATAGGCCAGTTTATGACTCTCTTCTATAATGGGAGCTAAGTTGTTGTTTAGTTCTTTGTATGTAAGGTAAATAGTCGCATCATGAGCTGGGTAAAAGATGTTGTACCAGCATTCGGTATTCCCCTCAATCAATTCGGCTTTGGTATTTGCGAGAAACTGATAGGAGCAGTTTTTTTTAGTGGTAGTGTAATTAGTTTCTGCTAAGTCAATACGGAAAAATCCTAATGGTTTCGGACTGAAATTTTCTTGGCAGGAACTGAGCAGTACAATGCCAATAATTATAATTTTTTTAAACCTCATCTTTTAAACTTTTCTCAACTTCAAAAGTTGCTTTAATTCTGGTTACCCTTCTTTTATTAACTCCTTCGACCGTAAAAATAAAATCATTAAAGCTGACTTTCGCCCCTTTTTTTGGGATGTTACCGGTAATTTCTAAGATAAATCCTGCAAGACTGTCAGATTCTCCTTTGGCTTCTTCAAAATCTAATCCATCAATATTTAGTATTCTGTAAAAGTCATTTAAAGCTGTCTTACCTTCAAACACAAAATTATTGCTGTCAAGTTTAGAGTATACAATTTCATCATCATCAAACTCATCACTTATATCTCCCACAATTTCCTCAATAACATCTTCTAGAGTAACAATTCCAGATGTTCCACCATATTCGTCAACCACAACAGCTAAGTGGATTTTCTTTTCTTGAAATTCCTTCAATAAGTCATCAATTTTTTTATTTTCTGGTACAAAAAATACTTGTCGTAATAAGTTTAACCAGTTAAAGTTTTCATCTTCTTTAAGGTGAGGAAGCAGGTCTTTTATGTACAAAATCCCTTTTATGTTGTCGAATGATTCTTCAAAAATGGGTATTCGTGAAAAGCCTGTTTCTTGAATTGTATTTAGTACTTGTGAGTATTTGGTGTTAATATTAAGTGCCGTAACATCCGTTCGAGATCGCATAATTTGTTTAACATCCGTGTTTCCGAATTTAACTATTCCTTCGAGCATTTTTTGCTCCTCTCTATTCTCGTTTTGGTCGCTAGTAAGCTCAAGAGCATTAGATAGATCGTTTACGGACAGATCGTGCCCTTTGTTTTTTGCTCTTTTATCAATAATACGAGTGCTTGCTACAAGAAGAGCACTCGCAGGTTTAAGTATTTTTATTAAATATAATAACGGAAAGGTTACAAATTTTGCAAAGGAAATAGGGTTGTTGTTTGCATAAATTTTAGGTAAAACTTCACCAAATAAAAGTAGTAGAAATGTAATAATTACTACTTGAACTAAAAATTGAAGCCATTCAATACCCTGAAAGTTAAATAAGTTTACTGATATGTAGGTTGCCAAAATAATGATTCCAACATTTACAAAGTTATTGGCAATAAGTATGGTTGCCAAAAGTTGTTTTGGTTTTTTAAGGAATGATTCAATTAATTCTGATTTCCTAGATTTTAGTAGTTTTAAATCTTCTAAATCTTGAGGTTTTAAGGCGAAAAAAGCTACCTCAGACCCTGAGATTATTGCCGAGGTAGCTAATAGTCCTAGCAATACTATTACAGAAAATAATATATTTAAGTCTAGAGCATTTAAAAATGTTAATGCTGTTATGGGTTCAGGATCCAATTTTTTTATTTTTTTTACTTAAAAGGGAAGATTTTCTTCCTCATTCGACGGAGATTCCTGAACAATATCATTTGAGGTGTTTTCACTCAACGTAGGATTGCTATTGGATTCTTCAGTTTTTTTATTGCTTCCCATCATTTGCATTTGGTTGGCTAGTATTTCAGTAGAATATCGCGTTTGACCACTCTCTTTATCTTCCCAAGAACGGGTTCTAATGCGTCCTTCTATTAATACTTTATCTCCTTTATGAAGGTACTTGTCAGCGACTTCGGCTAAGCCCCTCCAGAGCGTAATGTTGTGCCATTCTGTATGGCTTGTTCGCTCACCATTTTTACGGTCTTTGTAGGTTTCTGTCGTCGCAATAGAGAATCGGCATATTACTGCGCCACTTTCTAGTGTTCTCGTTTCTGGGTCTTTGCCAAGGTTTCCTATTAAAATTACTTTGTTTAATGAAGCTGTCATAATATTTCAATTTTTATATATTTATTAAATTCTTTATATAGTATCAAATCTACTAAAATTAATAACAATTATCAAATCTTATCGCTCATGAGTGTTCTTTTTAAAAAAGATTCTATTGGCTTTGGTACTGGTAAGTCTAGCGCCTCTTTTTTAGTAACAAAGTTTCCCTTAATTTTTGCTGAGTTATTCAGTATCTTTAGGTGCTGAATTTCTATGTGAAGCCATTGGTGGCTTAATTTGTGTTTGTATGTTTGACCCCCTTGTAGTTGGTATTTATTAACGCCTATTATGTCTTTTAGGTAGGTGCTTTCGCCTTTATTGAGGTACTCTTTTTCAGTTTTATATTCTTCAAAAGGAAAGTCGTACATATTTTGCCATATGTCTTTTTGGGTCCGTTTGTTCATAATAAACAGATTGCATTGTTCAACAAAATAATATTTTATATATCGATTTTTGATTTTCAACTTCTTTTCTTTTACAGGTAATTGACCTATACTGTTTTTACTTTGAGCTATGCAAATAGATTGAAGTGGGCAGCTATAGCAATCCGTTTTTTTAGGCGTACAAACAGTAGCGCCAAGTTCCATTAATCCTTGGTTGTAATCTCCTGGGTTTTCTGAGCTAATTAAGTTGTCGGCTAGTTTTTGAAACTCTTTGATTCCATTTGTGCTATTGATTGGAGTGTGAATTTCAAATACGCGAGCCAAAACTCTGTAAACATTGCCGTCTACTGCGGCTCTTTCCTCATCGAAGCAAATGGAACTGATTGCTGCTGCTGTGTAAGGTCCAATTCCTTTTAGTTTAAGTAATTTACGATACTGGTCGGGAAAGCGTCCATTTAATTCTTTTTTAATGTATTTAGCCGTAAAATGAATATTTCTCGCTCTTGAGTAATAGCCTAGTCCTTGCCATAATTTTAAAACATCTTCTTCGTTGGCCTCTGCTAATGCACTTATATTAGGAAATTCATTAATAAAATTATTGTAATAACTTATGCCTTGAGCTACTCTTGTTTGTTGAAGTATGATTTCAGAAATCCATATTTTGTAGGGGTCTTTTGAAGTTCTCCAAGGTAGGTTTCGTTGGTTTTTGTTGTACCACTGCACGATGTGTTTTGAAAATTCCACTTATAAGATTATGTTAATGAGATTATTAGGGTTTTAAAATAAAGTTTCATATCTTTTTAAATTGTTTTGAAAAAAACTATATTTGCATCCCCAAATTTAAGGGGAATACATTTAATAAATAGCTTTATAAAGACAAAAGAAAATGACTAAAGCAGATATCGTTGCTGAGATTGCTGAAAAAACAGGTTTAGAGAAAATAGATGTTCAAACTACCGTAGAAGCATTTATGGGGGAAGTAAAATCGTCTTTGGAAACTGGTAAAAATGTTTACCTTAGAGGGTTTGGGTCTTTCATTGTAAAAGAAAGAGCCGAAAAAACGGGTAGAAATATATCTAAGAATACTACTATTATTATTCCTGCACACAATATTCCATCTTTCAAACCTGCGAAAGTATTTATGGAAGGTGTTAAGTCTAATGTAAAAGTAGAAAAATAAGAATATAGATGAAAAGAAGCCCACTTTTAGCCATTTTTATGGGAGTAGTTTTAGCTTTGTATATATATACAAGTTCTGTGAGACCCTCCTCTCCAAATAAAAATAAAATTGTTACATTGGAAGAGCAAATAAAAGTGGCTTTATCGGATATTCAAAATGGTGAAAGTCCAGAAGCTCAAATGAAGGGTGTATTGAAAATGAGATCGTTAGCTGAAAACAATCCTAAAAATGCTGAACTACAGTGGAATATGGGTTTATTTTCTGTCCAAACGGGTCAGTATGAAAAGGCAGTATCTCGTTTTGATAAGGTAATTATCCTTGACGAGAATAGATTAGATGCCTACTTCCAATTAGCTTCATGTTATACCGCATTACAAGATACATCTAGTGCAATAGAAGCGTTAACCTCGCTGATTCAGAAGTCAGATGGTGAGCTAAAGCAAAGCGCGAAAGAGATGTTAGAGAAATTTAATTAATATTAACAATAAAATCGACACTATGCCAAGTGGAAAGAAAAGAAAAAGACATAAGATGGCTACGCACAAGCGTAAAAAACGTCTAAGAAAAAACCGTCATAAGAAGAAGAAGTAATTTTTCTTAATTTAACGCACAGCAAGCACCCTTTAGGGGTGCTTTTCGTGCTGTGTGTATTTAACCTAAGCATTAAAACATTTTTACTGAGTGAATGAGTTAATTATTAAGTCTTCCGATACTGGAGTAGTCATAGCACTACTTAAAGAAGGGAAGCTAATTGAGCTCCACGATGAGAAGAGTGATAATAGTTTTGCAGTAGGTGATATCTATTTAGGTAAAGCTCGAAAGGTAGTTCCTGGACTCAATGCGTCATTTGTTGACGTTGGGTACGAGAAAGATGGTTTCTTGCATTATCATGATTTGGGTCCCCAGGCTCGTTCTTTAAATAAATACGTCAGACAAACGATCTCGGGTCGTCAAAACAAGTGGTCGCTGACAGATTTTACCTTAGAGAAAGATATCCCTAAAAGTGGTATTATTGATTCGGTGCTAACCAGTAAGCAAAATGTACTGGTACAAGTAACCAAAGAACCAATTTCTACCAAAGGACCGAGAATTAGTTCGGAGTTATCAATTGCTGGGAGGTATTTAGTATTGGTGCCTTTTTCAGATCGAGTTTCTGTATCTCAAAAGATAAAAGATTCGGGAGAAAAAGAAAGATTAAAGCGTTTAATTCAGAGTATAAGACCAAAAGGTTTTGGTGTAATCATTCGTACGGTTGCTCAAGACAAAAAAGTTGCTGAATTAGATTCCGATCTAACCAATATGCTTACGAAGTGGAAAATCATTTATAAGAAACTTCAAAAAGCGAAAGCCCCAGAAAAAATATTAGGAGAATTAGGTAGAGTATCTGCCATCCTCCGAGATATTCTTAATGATAGCTTTAACAGTATAGTTGTTGATAGCCAAGAGCTACACAATGAGGTTTCTCGTTACTTGCAAACAATCGCTCCTGATAAGGAGGACATATTAAAGTTATACAAAGGTAAAGACACCATTTTTGAGCATTATAATATCGAACGTCAAATCAAATCTTCTTTCGGACGTTCGGTTTCAATGAAAAAAGGTGCTTACCTTATTATCGAGCATACCGAAGCTTTGCATGTAATAGATGTGAACTCCGGTAACAGAACTAATAATTCTGATAGTCAAGAAACAAATGCCTTTGAAGTTAACTTAGCCTCAGCGCAAGAAGTTGCCAGACAGTTAAGACTTCGAGATATGGGCGGCATAATTGTAGTTGATTTTATTGACTTACATACTGCTGAAAATAGAAAGAAACTTTTTGAGGCCTTAAAAGACTTTATGAAGGAAGATCGTGCCAAGCACAAAATACTTCCTCCAAGCCGTTTTGGACTTATAGAAATAACACGTCAACGCGTGCGTCCAGAAATGAACATTAAAACCGTAGAGAGTTGCCCGGCCTGTAATGGTAAAGGTGAAGTAGAAGCTACAGTTTTAATAGTTGATCAAATTGAAGACAAGCTAAACCATGCCTTAACTGTAGATAAGCAAAAGAAAGTAACCATTTGTGTTCATCCTTTTATTGCTGCTTATTTAAGAAATGGACTTGCTTCTCGACGTATGAAATGGTTTTTTAAATACAAAAAGTGGGTAAATATTCGTCCTATTTATGCCTACCATCTTCTACAGTATGCATTCTTTGACAAGAATGATGATGAAATATCATTGTAACCTATTAAACCACCCTTTACGGGTGGTTTTTTCTTTTACAATTTCAACATTTTAAATACCAAGATTAAAATTATAGTGAATGTTTACGACTTAAAATTAGCAAAACAAAAAATTCAAGACTATTGTGCTTATCAAGAGCGATGTCATCAAGAAGTTTCAAGTAAATTAAAATCTTGGGGATTAATTCCTGATGCTATAGATATGCTCTTGGGAGAACTGATGCAGCACAATTTTTTAAATGAAGAACGCTATGCTCGAAGTTTTGCAAGGGGTAAGTTTAGAATTAAAAAATGGGGTCGAATTAAAATTCGTTTAGAATTGAAGAAAAAAGGCGTTTATTCAAAATGCATCGACTTTGCCATGCAAGAGATTGATGACAATGACTACCTTGAAACCCTCAAAGAACTTCTTCAGAAGAAAAGTAGACTGGTGAAAGAACCAAACTCTTTTAAGAAAAAAATAAAACTCAAGCGTTATTTAGTTTCAAGAGGTTTCGAGTTTGATTTAATTCTTTTAGCTATGGAAGATATATCAATTCAGCATTAAATTATCCTCTACTGATTCGCTGTTTTATATAAATTAAGAGTCCCGAAAATAGACAGTAACAAACCAAATACTATATTTGTTTTATGATAAATGCTGATCAAATAAAATCTTACCACACCAGGTTAGATGCTCTCTATGGTTATTTAGGTATAGAAAAAAAACAAATGCTCATAGCGGATGAACAAGATCTTACGCATGACCCTAACTTTTGGGATGACCCAAAACAAGCAGAGCTTGTTTTAAAGAACATAAGATCTAAGAAAATTTGGGTGGATGCCTATGAATTTGTGGAAACATCTCTTGCAGATTTAAATGTGATTTTTGAGTTTTATAAAGAAGGTGAAGCAACTCAAGAAGAAGTAGATGTTTTACATAAATTAGCTGAAAAAGCTATAGAAGATTTAGAGTTTAAGAATATGCTGTCTAAAGAAGAAGACAATATGGCTGCAATTCTTTCTATTAATTCGGGCGCTGGAGGAACCGAAAGTCAAGATTGGGCTTACATGCTCATGCGTATGTATATTATGTGGGGAGAGAAAAATGGTTTTAAAGTTCGTGAACTTGACATGCATCAAGCTGAAACAGCAGGAATAAAATCTTGTACTCTTCAGTTTGAAGGTGATTTTGCTTATGGGAACTTAAAAGGTGAAAACGGCGTGCATCGATTGGTTAGACTGTCTCCTTTTGACTCTGCAAATAAACGACATACTTCTTTTGCTTCAGTATTTACTTACCCTCTTGTTGACGAAGGTATTGAAATTGAAATTGCCAGCTCTGATATAACTTGGGAAACCATGCGAGCAGGTGGAGCAGGAGGGCAAGGTGTAAATAAGTTAGAAACTGCAGTGCGTTTACGCCACCACGAAACTGGTATAATGATTGAAAATTCTGAGACAAGATCTCAATTAGAAAATAAAGCGAAAGCGATGCAACTATTAAAGTCTCAATTGTATGAATTGGAATTGAGAAAGCGTCAGTCAGAGAAAGATAAAATAGAAGGTTCTAAAAAAGCGATTGAGTTTGGTTCTCAAATAAGAAATTACGTTATGCATCCTTACAAATTAGTTAAGGATATTAGAACAAGTCACGAAAGCTCCAATGTACAAGCTGTTATGGACGGCGATTTAAATTCTTTTATAAAAGCATATTTGATGCAAGAAGGCCAGAAAGAGTAACTATTTTAAAGTATTAATCAATCAGTACCATGAAAATATATCATAATCCACGTTGTGCCAAGAGCCGTCAAACTTTAGCTCTTTTGCATGATCATAATGTAGCTCCAGAAATTGTATTGTATTTAGTTGATGTTCCAGATGCACTCGAAATGAAAGATTTGTTGCTTAAATTAGGTATGACTCCTCTAGAACTCATTCGAAAGAATGAAGCGTCGTGGAAAGAAAATTACAAAGGAAAGAACCTGTCGGATGATCAGGTTATTGAGGCTATGATTGCACATCCAAAATTGATTGAGCGCCCCATTGTAATCAAAGATACACAAGCTGTTTTGGGTCGTCCACCCGAAAATGTATTAAAGTTATTGTAAGATGAACTGGCAGATAAAAGTACCCATACCCGCTTATGAATTTAATATTTCACATTCCGATAAACTATTTTCTGTAGGTTCTTGTTTTGCCCAGCATATGGCAGACAAACTAGTTCATTACAAGTTCTCATGCAATAGTAATCCATACGGTACGTTGTTTCATCCGATACCATTATTGCAGAATCTAACCAATGCGCTTACATCCTCTAATATTGACGATGAACTATTTGTTGAAAGTGAGGATGCGATCTTTCACTATTCTTGTCATTCTTCAGTTTGGGCAAATACACAAGACGATTTAAAAGAGCAAATTACAGCGATCCTAACTGGAGTGCGCAACGATTTAAAACAGGCTAATCTTATCATTTTAACTTTTGGAACGGCTTTTCTTTACCAATTGATTTCCTCCAACCAGGTAGTGGCTAATTGCCATAAGCAACCTCAAAGTACTTTTACGAAAAAATGTTCTAGTCCAAACGAAATTGCATCCGTTTTTACTTCTTTTTATAACGAATTAAAAAAAATAAACGCCAACGCAACTATTGTATTAACCGTTAGTCCTGTTCGTCATATTAGAGATGGAGTGCACCAAAATAACGTTTCAAAGTCAAGTTTAATTTTGGCATGCGAGGCTATTGAAAATACTTTTAATGATGTTCATTATTTTCCAGCTTATGAAATTGTTCTAGACGAATTGCGTGACTATCGTTTTTTTGATAAAGATAGAGTTCATCTTACTCAGGAAGCCCGAGATTATGTTTGGGAGAAGTTTTCTGTTGCAATAGTAAGTCCTAACTCTTTACAAATAAACAAGGAGCTCGATCAGTTGTTCTCCTCTATGAATCATCGAGCTTTTAGAGCAGGATCTTCTGCTCATCAATCTTTTTTAAGAAAGACATTGGCTAAAGCAACACATCTAAACAACAAAGTTAACTTGGAGAAAGAAATCAACGTATTAAAAAGAAGCATACAATAGATTCGATTTATATCTTTGTAAACTAAATATTGGCTAAAGCAAATACAACTTACTATGGAATTTCGTGTAGAAAAAGATACAATGGGTGAGGTGAAAGTCCCAGCTGAAAAATATTGGGGAGCTCAAACAGAACGCTCTAGAAATAATTTTAAGATTGGGGCAGCTGCCAGTATGCCACTAGAGGTGGTTTATGGCTTTGCAACGCTTAAAAAAGCAGCAGCTCATGCCAACAGTCAATTAGGTGTTTTAGATGAGCGTAAGAGAGATTTAATCTCTAAAGTTTGTGACGAGATCCTTTTGGGAATGCATGATGAAGAGTTTCCCTTGGTAACTTGGCAAACTGGTTCTGGAACCCAATCTAATATGAATACGAATGAAGTTATTGCGAATCGAGCTCATGTTATTAGTGGTGGTTCTTTAATGGATTCTGCGAAAGTAATTCATCCTAATGATGATGTAAATAAATCGCAATCGTCAAATGACACCTTTCCAACGGGAATGCACATTGCAGCTTATAAAATGGTGGTAGAATGTACCATACCCGGTGTAGAAAGATTGCGTGATGTTTTACAATCGAAGTCTGAAGCGTTTAAAGACGTGGTAAAGATTGGAAGAACGCATTTAATGGACGCTACCCCTTTAACTTTGGGTCAGGAATTTTCTGGTTATGTGTCTCAGTTAAACCACGGTTTAAAGTCTTTAAGATTTACTTTAGAACACCTTTCGGAATTAGCCTTAGGTGGAACAGCTGTTGGAACAGGAATTAATACACCTTTGGGTTATGATGTGTTGGTTGCAGAAAAAATCGCTGAATTTACAGGACTCCCATTTATTACGGCTGAAAATAAATTCGAAGCCCTGGCAGCTCACGATGCAATAGTAGAGACACATGGTTCATTAAAACTGTTAGCTGTATCATTAAATAAAATTGGAAATGATATTCGTTTGTTAGCCTCTGGTCCTCGTTCTGGTATCGGTGAAATTATTATTCCAGCTAACGAACCCGGATCTTCTATTATGCCAGGTAAAGTAAACCCCACTCAATGTGAGGCACTTACAATGGTATGTGCTCAAGTTATGGGAAATGATGTAACGATTTCTGTAGGAGGTTCTCAAGGTCATTATGAACTCAATGTCTTTAAGCCAGTTATGGCCGCTAACTTTTTACAGTCAGCTCGTTTAATTGGCGATTCTTGTATTTCTTTTACAGAAAATTGCGCCATTGGAATTGAACCAAACTATGCAAATTTGAAAAAGAATTTAGATAATTCTTTAATGTTGGTAACAGCTTTAAATACTAAAATAGGCTACGAGAAATCGGCAAAAATAGCCAAAACAGCTCACGAAAATGGAACAACATTAAAGGAAGAGTCTGTTAATTTGGGTTATCTAACTGCAGAAGAATTTGATGCTTGGGTAAAACCAGAAGAAATGTGTGGAAGTTTAAAATGATTTCTAGCTAAACTAAATGAGAATTTTACTCTCCATACATACGTTTTTAGTAATCGTTGTACTCGCGTTATTGTCTTGTCAAAATACTGAAGACCTTTCCCTGAAACAGTTGCATAAATCTAACGCAGCTATAAATTTATCAGGAAAAGAGTTGTATTTGATGCATTGTGCAGCCTGTCATCAGGATAATGCTAAGGGAGTGAAAGGAGTATTTCCACCTTTAAAAGCTGCTGATTATTTTTTGGAGGATCCGAAAAGAGCTATTCACAACATTTTATTTGGGCAATCTGAGCAAATTAAGGTCAACGGAGTTGTATACCAAGGTTTAATGCCTGCTGTAAAAATGACAGATTCAGAAGTCGTGAAAGTGGTCAATTACTTGGTTAAAGATGTTAATAAATCAAATCAAATTATTAATTTAAATGATGTAAAATGGGTCAAGCAAAATCCTTAGTAAGTTTAACATTACTTCTTATTATTCAAAGTTTTTTATCTTGTTCTACAGCTAAAGATGAGTTCGCTGTTTCAGTACAAGAGTTTTCTTTACTTGTTAAAGATGTAAATTGTTTAGTGGTTGATATTCGCTCACCTGAGAAATACTTAGCTGGGCATATTGAAGGTTCCGCTACAATAGATTATGGTAGTGAAGAGTTTGAGCATAAATTTCGTTTTTTAAATAGTGATCAGTCGATAGCTTTGTACTCTAATTCCGTGAGAAAAAGTGCAAAAGCACTTAAGTTCCTTAAAAAGGAATTGGGGTTTACCACTATTGTTTACTTAGATGGTGGACTAGGAGACTGGGAAGAACTCGGGTTCGCTATTTCAATAGAATAATTGAACGTATTACTAAAAAAAGTAAACACCTAATTATACATTTTTATGCCAGATTTTAGAGCGCTTATTTCAGGTAAAAAGCCAGTTTTAATTGACTTTTTTGCAGAGTGGTGTGGCCCTTGCAAAAGCCTTTCTCCGATACTAAAAGAAATTGCGAACGAAATGAGCGAAGAGGTTAGAGTTATCAAAATTGATATTGATAAAAATCCAACCTTAGCAAATAAGTTAAATGTTCGAAGTGTTCCTACTTTAATGATCTATAAGGAGGAGTCTTTATTGTGGAGGCAATCTGGAGTTGTGCCTAAAGCACAGTTGAGAAAAGCTCTAAATGAGTTTAAGTGAGCACTAAGGTTATTTGTAAATTACACGATAGCTTTAAAAATATAACCTTCTCTAGAAAGTGTTTCTAACACCATGGGAAGCGCAATCTTTAGCCGTTCGGCTGCCTTTTTACTGTCATGAAAAACAATAATTGAGCCATTTTCAGAGTTGTTTATCACTGCTTTAGCGCATTCATCTCCTGTTAATGAAAGATCAAAATCGCCACTTAAAACATCCCACATAATAATTTTATATTCTTTGTCTATTGCTGTAGATTGTTTTCTTGTCATTCGGCCGTAGGGTGGTCTAAATAATTTAGATTCAAAAACGGACTTGCATTTCCGAACATCTCTCAAGAATGAGAGTAAGCTATTCTCTAAACCACCTAAATGGTTGTAAGTGTGATTTCCAATAGAATGACCTTTCGATACAATTAATTCAAATTCTTCTGGACATGCAAGTGCATTTTTACCCAAGCAAAAAAAAGTTGCTTTTGCATTAAACTGTTCTAATAAATCAACAATCCAACGTGTGTACTCTTTCGTCGGTCCATCATCGAATGTTAAATAAACACATTTTTCCTCACGCGAAAAGTTCCATACCAAATTTGGGTAGTACCATTTAAATAGTGTTGGTGTTTTATATAAGTAATTCATGAAAAAAAAAGCGCTGATCAAGCGCTTTGTATTTATCTAAGTTTAGGGTTCTGCATTTGTTCTTGAAAGTCTGCAGAAATTTTGTCAGTGAAATCTCCTTTATCATTGGCATATAAAACTTTCACAACACTATTATAGATTGACATGGTGCGTTGTTGATCATTTTTTATTGCACTCTTATTGTCATCATCGAACTGTGCATAGTAGTTTAGTTTTTCATTAAACATGTTCTGCATGGTTAGAATAACTTCTCTCGCCTTAGCTACTTTATTGCATGCGTAATATCCTTCTATAATTGGAAGCATAAAGAAGTTGAACTCTACCTTATTATGTGGCATTAGTTCAACACATCTATCTAAAACTCTTACTGCTCTAGCTGTATCTCCTGTGCTAATTAAATTGTCTGCTAAGCGAGAAAAATTATTACGAATATTCATAACTAGTCTGAGATTGGTTTCGTCCATATAAACGTTTTCACCGTTCATGTTTCCATATTCAAATTTTTCCATTAAGTTGGTGTAGAGGATATCTGAATCAATACGTCCAATTTGACCAGATCTAGATTTTGTTTTAATTGGTACTAATCGGTATGCTAAACCATCGAGTTGAAAGTAATCCCATAGATAAGAGAATGAGCTTGCGCTATTACCAATAGTGATCGAGAAGTAAATAGGCCTTTCCCAGTTGTTAGAATCTATCATATCAATCATCATCATGTGCTTCTTTTCCATTTGATTCACATTAAGATTCCAATCAATTGATGGTAAAATTAGATTTGCATTTTTTTCTGCAACAGTTCCATTTGCAATAACTTGTTCTTTATTTATCGGTATACTTAATTTTTTTGTAGGGAAATAAACATATTCTTTCCCCATTTGAATTTTGGTTCTTGGGCCATCACTTTGAATCCATTGATTCATTTTTGATACATCCCAGCGCTGATCTGAGATGCCAGCATCTTGGAATATAGCAACATCTCTTGTTCCTTGTCTGTAAAGTTTATTTGGCATTGTAAATGGCACTCCTTTTCCTTGGTAAGCATCTCTTTTCATCTGGTTGATGTACCAATCTGTATTAAGTAAACTTAAATTTACAATTCTTACATCTGTTCTATACCCTTCTACTTCTTGAACGTACCATAGTGGAAATGTGTCATTGTCTCCCATGGTAAATAAAATTGCGTTTGGCTCACAAGAATCAAGATAAGCTTTGGCAAAGTCTCTAGCCGTATATCTGCCTGATCTGTCGTGGTCATCCCAGCCTTCTGAGGCCATTATGCCTGGTACCGCAAGTAAGCATATGAGTGTTGTGGCTATAGCTGTAATCTTTTCTGGAGCAAAGGTTCTCAATTTTTCAATTAGTGCAAGTACACCCAAGCCAATCCAGATTGCAAAGGCGTAAAATGAGCCAACATATGCATAATCTCGTTCTCTTGGTTGGTAAGGGTATTGATTGATGTAAATAACTATAGCCAATCCAGTAAAGATGAATAACAAGTTTATGATCCAAGCATCTTTCTTATTTTTCTTGTAATGGTAAATTAAACCGATCAAACCTAAAAGAAAAGGAAGTATGTAGAAATGGTTACGACCAGGATTGTTTGCTTGCCTAGTGGGAAGATTGTCTTGAGGGCCCAAACGCCATTCGTCAATAAATGAGATGCCACTTAACCATTGTCCCTCTGTAAGAGAGCCATGGCTTTGCATGTCATTTTGCTTTCCTGCAAAATTCCACATAAAGTACCTGAAATACATATGATTAACTTGAAAATTGAAAAAGTAACTCAGGTTTTCTATGAAACTGGGTTTTTTGCCTTTTCTACCCGTTATATTTCCCCAGTCTTTGTAGGCCTTAACATGCCTGTCATTACGACTCCACATTCTTGGGAATAAGCCAGAGTGTTTCTTGTCGAAATTTGGGCTGTGGTTTTTTCTTGAATCAGAAACAATATATTTTCCTACCTCCTCATCTTTAACGTAAACAGGAGTTCCATCGCTGTATGGATCTTTTTTATCTAAACCTGCTGTAAAATATTGCCCATGTACTAATGGTGTAGAACCATATTGTTCACGATTCAAATAAGCTAAAAGGCTTACAGCTTCTTCTGGGTTGTTTTCATCAATTGGTGTATTTGCATTTGATCGAATGACAAGAACAGCAAAGGAAGAATAGCCAATTAAAATAAATGTAATACCAAGAATAGCTGTATGTATTAGATTTCGTCCATTTTCTTTTGCTTTATTTAATCCGAAGTAAATAAGTGCAACCAACAATGCAATAAAGAAAATTGTTCCACTGTTAAATGGCAGCCCAATACTATTTACAAATGTTCGCTCAACTATACCTAGCCATTTTATGATTTGAGGAATTAATCCAAAGAAAATAAAGCCTAAAATTACGATTGAAGTTATCCCTGTAATAATAAATCCTTTAGTTGAAGTCTCATGTTTTTTAAAGTAATATATATAAACCACTGCAGGAATTGCCAAAAGGTTAAGCATGTGTACACCAATTGATAATCCAACTAAGTAGGCAATAAGTAAAAGCCATCGGTTGGCAGAATCTCCCACCAAATCGTATTCTTCATCCCACTTTAAGGCAGCCCAAAAAACGACAGCAGTAAAAAAAGAAGACATTGCATAAACTTCTCCTTCTAGAGCAGAAAACCAAAAAGAGTCAGAGAATGTATAAGCTAAAGCTCCCACAAGACCTGCTCCCATTATTGAGATTAGTTGCCCTTGTGTCTCAACTTTCCCTAGTATGCGTTTTGCGAAAGCCGTAATGGTCCAAAATAAAAACAAAATGGTTAAAGCAGAAAATAGTGCAGACATTAAATTAATCATGTAAGCTACTTTAGTTACATCTCCAAATGCAAAGTTTGTGAAAAAATTCCCCAAAAGTAAAAAAGTTGGAGCACCTGGAGGGTGTCCTACTTGTAGTTTAAAAGCTGTAGCAATGTATTCTCCGCAATCCCAAAAACTTGTTGTGGGTTCTAATGTTAAAATATAGGTGCTCAGTGCGATTGTAAAAGCAAGCCAACCTAGTGCATTGTTGATTTTTTGGTAATCCATTTTGTACGATTTTAATCTATTATTTTGAAACTACTGCGAATGTATTAAAAATATATTGTCTTCTTTTTTTAATTCTAATTTATTGAGTTAAAATCTCCTAAATGACCAATATTAATTTTTAATCTAATTTTTTATTCAATTGTTGTGGTTGTTAAAAAAAGAAGTTAAATTTGCACCGCATTTGTCCTATGGTGTAACTGGCAACACGTCTGTTTTTGGTACAGAAGAGTCTAGGTTCGAGCCCTAGTGGGACAACAAAAAGACTGCTTATTCAAGCAGTCTTTTTTATTTTGATTTATGTTTTATTGTTTTTTGGCTGTTGGTTCTTAATTTGGTAAGGTTATTGATGTAAATTTAAATAAAATTTGTTTTTGTATATTTACAAAAAAAGTAATTTCCCGCTATGAAAAAACAATACACATTACTTCTTATTTTAGTTGCTTTGTTAAGCACAGCTAAAGCTCAGGAGCCTCTAATTGCTCCTAATTTTATTGTAACGGATATTTTAGGAGAGACGCATGAGCTTTACGACTATCTAGGTCAGGGTAAATACGTTGTTGTCGACTTTTTTGGTACTTGGTGTGGTCCTTGTCAAGAAGTAGCTCCTGCTGTTGGTAAGGGTTTTAAGGATTTTGGTTGCAACTATGGAGATGTTATTTTTATCTCAATAGATACTGGTTCTGATACTGAGGCTTGCATAGATTTTGAGCAAGTATATACCCCTGGAGTTCATGGTTTGCCTATGGTAAGTGGCTACGACGGTGGCGGCGATGAGGCACATGCTGCATATGGTATAACGGGTGTTCCTTCTATCATAACGATTAGTCCTTTAGATACAACATATACTGAGACTCATACTGGTTTTTATGGTGTGCTTTCAGCTGCAGGGATTCAACAAAAAGATGTTTGTATCGCTCCAATAAGCGTTGATCTGTCTGTTAGTTCTGCGACTGCAGAAGGACATTCTTCAGGCCTAGTTTCTGCTGATGTTTTTGGTGGTTTAGAACCTTTAACAATTACTTGGCTTAACAGCGATGGCGAAACAATTGGTCAAGATTTGGAGATGACAGCTGTTGCTCCTGGAGATTACCAATTGATTATTACCGATTCAAGTGATGAGCCTCAGGAATACACCACTGATTTTTCAGTTGGTTTTATTGGACAAGTCTATACCTCTGATGATTTTGAATTGTACACTCCTTTTAATGAACTAGCACCTCAGTCGGAAGATTGGGAATCTGTTTGTGAAGTTGAGAATTTAGCACAAATATCTCAATTGTACTCTCAAAGTGGCGACAATTCAATGCTAATTTATCACGGGCCTTCTGATGTTTATAAATCTTTAGGAGATAAAGACTACGGCGCTTACGAGTTCAGTTTCTCTATGTTTGTTCCAGAAGACGATGGTTCTGCTTATTACAGAATCATGCATCAAATGTCTTGCGATAGCGCAGAAGTTATTCCTGCCATGGAGTTTTATGCTGAGTACGATGGGACTGCTTATATTAATACTGGAAGCGAGAATTCACAAGGATTCACTGTTCCTATCGGAGAGTGGTTTGAATTGAAACATTTAGTTGATATCGATAATGGTGTTGCTACTCTTGCTCTAAATGGAGAGCAAATTCATATTTGGCCTTTTGTTTATCAAGACAGGACTATTGAAAATGGTATTATGGAATTGGCAGGAATTCATTTTAAATCAATGACACCCGAAGCTCAAACGCGTCAGTTTTACATAGATGATTTAATGATGAATTATGTTCAGGGACAGCAAGAAATTGCTGGTTGTACCGACGATGATGCGTTAAACTATGATATGGAGGCTACTATTGATAACGGTCTGTGTGAAGAAAATACAAGTTGTATTCCTGTAGGTTTACCTTTCTTTGAAGATTTTGAAGAAGATGAATTTTTAACAGATTGTTGGAAAAATATGGATAGAGACGAAGATGGAAATATTTGGTCTCATGAGGATAATGAAGATGTTGCATATAATAGTAGCAGAGCAATAGCCTCAACTTCTTTTATTGATAATGTAAGTTCGTTAACTCCTGATAACTTGCTAAGACTACCTAAATTGTTGATTGAAGAAAATACGACGCTATCGTATTTTGTAAGAGCAGAAGATCCTTTATATTTAGATAATTATTCAGTTCTGGTATACAATTCGCAAGAGGAATCGTTAATTGATGAGGGTGAGTTTGTCGTTTTTGAAGAAACTGTTCCGGGAGCTCTATATACCCAAAGAAAGATCGATTTAAGCGCTTTTGCAGGTCAAGAAGTTTACATTGCTTTTAGACATCACAATTCTGAGGGAAATTACTGGTTTTACATCGATGATATATACGTATATGCAACGCCATTAAATGTATTCGAAAATGACATTCAATCCTCACTTTCGTTGTACCCTAATCCAACAAATTCTAACTGCTATGTCAACTTCTCATCTGATAGTAAACAAGATGTTTTGATAGAATTTTTAAACGTGCAAGGTCAAAAAGTTTCTAGTAGATCTGTTTCTGCACATGGAAACCAATCAGAATTCTTTGATTTGTCACATTTGTCACCTGGTGTCTATTTAGTTAAAGTAAGCTCTGAAGTGATACAAGGTTATAAAAGATTAGTTATACGTTAAGAACTAGAAAAAATATGTATATTTGCACAATGTAAGGTAAACAGATAAGAGGGGACGTGGAGTCCCCTCTTTTTATACTTAGGATATTGAAAGAAAAAGTAGAAGAATTAATTGCAGATGGAATTGCGGGAACAGACATTTTTGTTGTAAAATTAAAGGTGTCTGCAAACAATGATATCAATGTCCTTTTAGATAGTGATTCTGGATTAACACTAGCGGATTGCAGGACTGTAAGTCGAGCTATTGAATTTAATTTAGATCGGGAAGAAGAGGATTTCTCTTTAACCGTAGCTTCATCTGGTATTGGAGAGCCCCTAGTAAAGCGTCAATACGCTAAAAATGTTGGCCGTAAAGTGAGTGTTGCTTTAACTAACGAAGAGGTGATTGAGGCTAAAATGATTTCAGCTACAGACGATTCGATTGTTCTAGAGTGGAAGTCCAGAGAGCCTAAGCCTACAGGTAAAGGAAAAATTACGGTTGTGAATAAACGTACAATCGATTACAAAGAAATAAGTAAAACAGTAGTGTTAATTACATTTTAAGTAAAGTAGAATGGAGAATTTAGCTCTTATAGATTCGTTTGCAGAATTTAAGGACGATAAAAATATCGACCGTGCAACTTTAATGGGAATCATCGAAGATGTTTTCAGAAACATGATCATTAAAAAGTACGGATCTGATGAAAACTTTGATATCATTGTAAATCCAGACAAGGGAGATTTAGAGATATGGAGAAATCGAATTGTAGTTAAGGATGGCGAAGTTGAAGACGATAATGCAGAAATTGAATATTCTAGTGCAATAAAAATCGAGCCAGATTTTGAGGTTTCTGAAGAAGTTTCTGAAGAAGTACATTTAATTGACTTTGGTCGTCGTGCGATCTTATCCATGCGTCAAAACTTAATTGGTCGTATACAAGAACACGACAATACAGACCTTTACAACAAGTACAAAGAACTGGTAGGGGAAATTATTTCAGGAGAAGTACATCACATACGCAATCGCGAGGTTATTGTTATTGATGATATGGATAACGAAGTAATTCTACCAAAAGATCAACAAATTCGTTCTGATTTTTTCAGAAAAGGAGATACGGTACGCGGAGTAGTAAAGGAAGTTCAATTGAAAGGTACAAAGCCAAGGATTGTTTTGTCTAGAACGTCTCCTAAGTTTTTAGAACGTTTATTTGAACAAGAAATTCCTGAGGTTGCAGACGGTTTAATTATCGTCAAAAAAATAGAAAGAATACCAGGTGAAAAAGCAAAAGTAGCTGTAGAATCCTACGATGAGCGAATTGATCCTGTTGGAGCATGTGTTGGAATGAAAGGTTCACGTATTCATGGAATTGTAAGAGAACTTGGAAATGAAAATATTGACGTTATAAATTACACAAGTAATACTTCATTATTTATAACTAGAGCCTTAAGTCCGGCTAAAGTCTCGTCTCTAACTGTTGATGAGGACAACAATAGAGCTGAGGTCTTTTTAAAGCCAGATCAAGTTTCCTTAGCTATAGGTAGAGGTGGTACAAACATTCGTTTGGCCGGATCTATTACTGGGTATGAGATTGACGTTTATAGAGATATTGATGATTCCGAAGATGTTGCATTAACAGAGTTTGTTGATGAGATTGATGATTGGATCATTAAAGAATTAAAAAATATAGGGTGTGATACAGCCAAGTCTGTATTAGAGCTATCAGCTGCCGAATTGGTTAAGCGAACAGATTTAGAAGAAGAAACAGTTGTTGAGATTCAATCTATTTTGAAGTCAGAATTTGAGGACTAAAAATTAGTACGAGTTAAATACAACTAAACGCTACAATTTAAATAGCAAGGATGAGATTAAGTAAGGTTGCAAAAGAATTAAACGTAGGTATTGCGAATGTTATCGATCATTTAGCTTCTAAAGGCATTGAGATCGATGGGCGTCCGAATACTAAAATTACGCCTGAATCCTACAAGATATTAAAGCAAGAGTTTAGTGCCGACGTAGAGCAGCACAAACGTTCTGAAGAGATAGCTCAAGCTCGAAGAGAAGAGAAAGAGGCTATAAAGATTGCTGCGGTTAAGAATTCTGCTGATAAAGAAGTTATAAAGGCTAAGGCTGACTTTACAGGACCTAAAACGGTTGGTAAAATTACAATTGAGCCAAAAAAGCCATCCAAAAAGGATTTAAAAAACGCTGCTAAAGTAGAATCTCCTAAACAAGAAACTGCTTCAGAAGTTAAATCGCCCAAAGAGCTTACAGAGACTATTGTTGAAAAGCAAGTCAAATCTGATTCTAAGAAAGAAGTATCTAAAGAGGGGTCTATCCAAAAGACGGCTCCTATAAAAGAGGAGTCAAATCCAATTAAACCAGCTGCTTCCAAAGATGTAATTAAAGCAAAAGGTTCTATTACGGGGCCGAAGCAAATTGGGAAAATTGACGTTAATAAGCCTGTTAAGAATGATAATATAAAGGAAATTAAGGTAGAGAAACTAAATAAAATACCTGCTCCAGAAGTAGTTGCTCAGAAACCTATTGATAATGAGGTATTAAGAGCCAAGTCAAAAACACTTAGTGGTCCTAAACTCACAGGACAGGTTATTGATCTAAGTAAGTTTGCTAAGCCAAAAAAGAAGAAAGTAGCTTCTTCAAGTAACCCTTCAGGAGATAAAGACAATAAGAAGAAACGGAAGCGTATAAATAACGGTTCTGGTGGAGGAACGGGAAGGCCAGTACGTCCAAATCAAAAAGCTGGAAGTAGAGGTCCTGCAAGAGGTAAGAAGCCTAAAGTTGTTAAGGCAGAGCCAACCGCAGAAGAAATTCAAAAGAAAATTGCTGAAACTTTAGACAAACTTACAGGTAAAGGTAAGTCTAAAGGTTCTAAACATAGAAAGTCTAAGCGAGAAGTTCGAAGAGAACAAGATGTAATAGACCAAGAGCGAGCAGATGAAGAAAGCAAAACAATTAAAGTAACTGAATTTGTTACTGTTAATGAACTTGCTACCATGATGGATGTTCAAGTTACCCAAATTATTTCTTCGTGTATGATGTTGGGAATAATGGTGACAATGAATCAGCGCTTAGATGCTGAGACTCTTTCAATTGTAGCTGATGAATTTGGCTTTGATGTAGAGTTTGTGAGCGCTGAAGTTCAAGAATCAATTGAAGATATTGAAGATAATCCAGAAGATTTATTATCCAGATCACCTATAGTTACTGTAATGGGACATGTTGATCACGGGAAAACATCTCTTTTAGATTACGTTCGTCGTGAAAATGTAATAGCCGGAGAAGCTGGAGGTATAACTCAGCATATTGGAGCCTACGAAGTAGCTCTTAAAACGGGTAAGCGAATTACTTTTATTGATACTCCAGGTCACGAAGCCTTTACGGCAATGCGTGCCCGTGGTGCTCAAGTTACAGATATTGCAATAATTGTAATCGCAGCAGACGATGATATTATGCCGCAAACAAAAGAAGCTATATCTCATGCTCAGGCTGCAGAAGTTCCTATTGTTTTTGCTATAAATAAGGTAGATAAACCAAATGCAAATCCTGATAAAATCAAGGAGCAACTAGCTGCTATGGATTTATTAGTGGAAGATTGGGGTGGTAAGTTCCAGTCGCATGACGTTTCGGCTAAACATGGTCAAGGAGTTGAAGAGCTTCTTGAGAAAGTTTTGCTTGAGGCAGAAATGTTAGATCTTAAAGCAAATCCAAACAAATCCGCTAAAGGTTCTATAATAGAAGCTTCTTTAGACAAAGGAAAAGGATTTGTTACGACCATGTTAGTGCAGTCCGGTACCTTATCCGTTGGTGATTTCTTATTAGCGGGTCAATATACTGGTAAGGTAAAGGCTATGTTTAATGAACGAGGTTCAAATGTTGAGCTTGCAGGTCCTTCTGCTCCAGTTAGCATTTTAGGTTTAAGCGGAGCCCCTCAGGCTGGAGACAAGTTTAATGTTATGTCTGATGAGCGCGAAGCTAAATCAATTGCATTAAAGCGAACTCAACTCCAGAGAGAGCAAAGTATAAGAACACAGAAACATCTTACACTTGACGAAATTGGAAGACGACTGGCTTTAGGTGACTTCCAAGAACTAAATATTATCTTAAAAGGTGACGTTGATGGTTCTATTGAGGCACTGTCTGATTCTTTACAAAAATTATCTACTGACAGCATACAAGTAAATATTATACACAAAGCTGTTGGGCAGATTTCAGAGTCTGATATACTGCTAGCAACTGCGTCTGATGCTATTGTCATAGGATTCCAGGTTCGACCATCTGCTTCTGCTCGTAAGTTAGCAGAAAAAGAAGAAATTGACATTCGATTGTACTCTATCATATACGATGCGATTAATGAAGTTAAAGAGGCAATGGAAGGTATGTTGTCTCCTGTTACTAAAGAGGAGATTGTATGTAACATAGAAGTTCGTGAAACCTTTAAGGTTAACAAGGTTGGAACCATTGCAGGTTGTTATGTTCTTGACGGTAAGATTAATAGAAATACAAAAGTTCGACTGATTCGAGATGGTGTAGTTGTATACACAGGTGCATTAGGCTCTCTTAAGCGATTTAAAGACGATGTAAAGGAAGTTGCTAAGGGGTATGAATGTGGTCTTAATATTGATAAATTTAACGATGTTAAAGTTGGCGATATTATCGAAGGTTACGAGGAAGTGGAAGTAAAAAGAACTTTATAATAACTTTACAAATAACTTTACATAAAAAAAGGAGTCGCAATTTGCGACTCCTTTTTTTGTGAATGGTTTTTTACAATTTATCGAGTGTTACTTTTTCTACATATATAAAGGCCGATTTAAATTGTTTTTTAATAGTAAGTAGTGCTTTTTTTGCTTCTAGTTTTGTCCTATAAACTCCTACCTTAGTTTTAAAATAAGGTTGGTCATAACTCGTTTCAGCTAAAGTAGATGGGAACTGTTTTTTAAATTTCGTTAAACATGAAGTTGAGCCAGATCTGCTTCCTGAAAACAATTGAATCCTGTAGGCCTTGTATAAACTTATCGAGCTGTTAATTCGCTTTTTTTTGTCCAATAAATCGTCTACTTTTTTTGTATTGATGTATGCTACTTTTTTTTGGACAACTGAATCTTTTTCCTCGTTATAGTCCCAGTCTTGTGCAAAAATAGATGCCGGAAAGAGTAAAGAGCTTACTAAGATCGTTTTGAATTTCATGTTGTTTTCGTTTTTCCAAATATAAACATTTATCATTAAGTTAATATATGTTAATTTAGAACCGATATAAACTAGATATTATATTCCAATGTTGTTTTTCTTCAAAAAGGAATGTGTTATTTTTGCATTTAGAAAAACGAGCTACGTAAAGTTAGAAAGCGGATAGAATTATGACAAGTAAAAACGGTAAGCTATTGATCGGTAAGGTACTAACCTTATTTGTGTTGCTATTGACCACATCTGTTAATGTCTTATTTGCACAAAGTGTAGAAATAGGAGAGGGTTTATTTTCAAGTAATTGTGCTTCTTGTCACTATTTAGGTGATGAAGATAAAAAGCTAATTGGCCCAGGTTTGGGTGGGCACATCAACGAAAAATACACAAACGAATGGTTGTATTCTTGGATTAAAAATTCATCAGAACTCATCGCTAGTGGTGATGAACAAGCTATTGAGGTTTATGAAAAGTATAACAAGTCTCAAATGACTGCTTTTCCTCAGTTTTCGAATGAAGATATAGACAATATTTTAGCCTACATAGAGCAGGGACCAAAAGAAGTGGTTGTTACTGCAGGTTCTGTTGTAGTTGGTGAGAACAATGATTCCATCTCGTACGAGTCTAAAATGCTTATGTTGGCAGCTTTCGCTATCATCCTTTTGTCTTTGTTTGTATTAATAAGAGTTAAAAATGTTTTAAAAGACGCAAAAGGTGATGAGAAAAGGAGTCTTCTTTCAGGCGCCTTTCTCTGGGTTAAATCCAATCCAATTGTTATTGTATTTTTTGTAATATTTATGTTACTCTTTGGGGGTAAAGTTGTTTGGGATGGCTTGTCTACAGTTGGTGTTCAACAAGGCTACAAACCTGAGCAACCAATAGCCTTTTCTCATAAAATTCACGCTGGAGAAAATGGTGTAGACTGTAATTACTGTCACTCAGGTGCTCGTCACAGTAAATCAGCTGGAGTTCCATCTGCAAATGTTTGTATGAATTGTCATACTTACATAAATAGTGGAACCGAAACAGGGACTACAGAAATTGCTAAAATTTATGATGCTATAGGTTTCGATGTTGAAACAAGAACTTACATAGAGAACTACGAACAAAAACCAATACAATGGGTTCGTATACATAACTTACCTGATTTAGCTTATTACAACCACTCTCAACACGTAAATGTTGCTGGTTTAGAATGTCAAACATGCCATGGTCCTGTTGAGGAAATGGAGGTTGTAGAGCAATATTCTCCTTTAACAATGGGATGGTGTATAAATTGTCACAGGGAAACTAAATTAGATACAGATAATCCTTATTACCACGACCTAAATGAAAATTGGGTTGAGAAATATCACGGTGAAGATATCACTGCTGAAAAAATAGGTGGTTTGGAGTGTGGTAAATGTCACTACTAATATTGAAAGGAAATAATTAATATGGCTACAAAGAAAACATATTTCCAAGGCTTAGGCGAGTTGGTGAACAATCCAGAATTGGAAAAGTTTCAAGAAAAAGAATTTGCTGAAAAACTTCCAACGGAGGCGTTTTTAGGAGATGATGAGAAATTATCGGAATCTTCAACCTCACGTAGAGATTTTCTTAAGTTTTTAGGTTTTAGTACAGCAGCTGCTTCGTTGGCTGCATGTGAAGCTCCAATTCGTAAGGTTATTCCCTTTGTTGTTAAACCTGAGGAAACTATAGCTGGTATTGCAAATTGGTACGCTTCTAGTTTTTATGATGGAAATGATTTTGCAAGTTTATTGATCAAAAACCGTGAGGGTCGGCCAATATTTTTAAAGTCAAACGAGCTTTGTGATAAGGGTGGAATCAATGCTAGAATACAAGCTTCCGTTTTAAATTTGTACGATTCAGCGCGTTTAAAGGGGCCCCTAGATAATGGTCAAGAGTCATCTTGGGCTGGTGTTGATAAAGCAGTAATTTCTGGTTTAAAACAAGCTAATGAGTCTAACAAGCAGGTGGTTTTATTAAGTTCATCGCTTATATCTCCCTCTACAAAAGCTGTTATTGATTCATTTACTTCCAAGTACAATGCAAAGCATGTTGTTTACGACGCGCTTTCTGTATCTGCTATGTTAGATGCAAATAAAGAAAGTTATGGTACTCGAGTTATTCCTACTTACCACTTTGATAAGGCAGATGTAATTGTGTCTTTTGCAGCCGATTTTTTAGGTGATTGGCTCGATGCTGGACATGGAAAAGATTACGCTTCAAAACGTAACCCGAATTCATCTCCCATGTCTCGTCACTATCAATTTGAATCAAACTTATCTATTACAGGCGCAAATGCCGATTACAGAACACCAGTTAAGGCTTCTGAAATAGGTCTTTGTCTTACTAAGCTATACAATTTAATTGCCGTTGAAGCTGGAGTTTCTACCGTGAAAACTGTGGATTGTGGTTTTAACGATAAACTACAAAAAGCTGCAAATGACCTTTGGAAAGCAAAGGGAAAGTCTTTAGTGGTTGCAGGTGGAAATGATAAAAATATTCATTTAGTTGTTAACGCCATAAACGACCTATTGTCTAACAATGGGTCAACAATAGATTTCACCGTTCAGTCTAATCTAAAGAAGGGTAATGACGCTGATGTTACCACTCTTGTTACTGATATGAACGCTGGAAAAGTTGGAGCTCTAATTGTTTACAATGCGAATCCTGTTTACAATCTTGCATTAGGATCAGAATTTGCCTCGGGCCTCTCTAAGGTTGACATGTCTGTGTCTTTTGCAGAGAAAAAAGATGAAACCGCTTCTGTGACGAATTTTGTTTGTCCTGATCATAATTATTTAGAAAGTTGGAACGATGCGAATCCTTACACTGGGATTTTCGCTCTTGTTCAACCTACTATCAACCCATTATACAACACGCGTCAAGCTCAAGCCTCTTTAATGTCTTGGTCTGGTTTAGGAGATGATTTTTATTCTTATGTAAAGAACTATTGGAGTAAAAACATCTTAGTTTCCACCTCATGGAACTCAGCTTTACATGATGGTGTTTTTAAAACGAATACAACGGAGAAATCAGTTGCATATTCAGGCTCAATTTCAGCTGCTGTTGACTCTTTAAATAAGTTGTCTGGAGATTCTATAGATCTTGTATTGTATACCAAAACAGGTCTTGGAGCTGGAGAATTTGCAAACAATCCTTGGTTGCAAGAATTGCCTGATCCAATTTCTAAAAATACATGGGATAACTATTTAACTATATCTCCACGTTTTGCAAAAGAATTAGGCCTACAAAATGAAAATGTATCTAACGGAGCTCTCAATGGAGATGTTGTTGACTTATCTGTTGGTGGTGTAACGCTTAGAGTACCTGTATTAATTCAGCCAGGTCAAGCATTTAAAACAGTTGGTTTAGCCCTTGGTTATGGGCGTAAAGGTTCAGGTAAGGCTGGTGATGGTGTTGGTGTTAATGCCTTTGTTTTTGCTTCAAACTTTAGTACGCTATTATCTGGAGCAACACTTTCAAAAGTAGAAGGCGAGGTTCATGAGTTTGCATCTACTCAACTTCATCATACTATGATGGGTAGAGATAGAATTGTAAAGGAAACAACGTTTGATGCATTCCAAAAAGATCCTACTTCTGGCAATGAGCAAATGACTTTGGAAACTCACAAAGGACCTCAAGCTCCAGAAAAGATTACTTTATGGGAAGAACATGACCGAGATGTTCACTGGTGGAATCTTTCAATAGATTTAAACAGTTGTACTGGTTGTGGCTCTTGTGTAATTGCTTGTCATGCAGAAAACAATGTTCCTGTTGTTGGAAAACAAGAGATTAGACGTTCGCGAGATATGCACTGGTTGCGTATCGATCGATACTACTCTAGTGATATGACGCAAGAGAAAGCTGATGCTGAAGGTGTCTCTGCAATAGATAAATTTTTAGAAATGGAAGTTGCCTCTGAAGCAGAGTCTTTAGAAGTCGTTTTCCAACCCGTAATGTGCCAACACTGTAATCACGCTCCTTGTGAGACTGTGTGTCCAGTAGCCGCTACTACTCACTCTAGAGAAGGCTTAAATCATATGACATACAACCGTTGTGTGGGTACGCGTTATTGTGCTAACAACTGTCCTTATAAAGTTCGTCGTTTCAATTGGTTTAACTACTCAGATAATGAGCAGTTTGATTTCTACATGAACAACGATTTAGGTAAAATGGTTCTTAACCCAGATGTAACTGTACGTTCGCGTGGAGTTATGGAAAAGTGTTCTATGTGTATTCAGATGCTTCAAAAAGTTAAGTTGGATGCTAAGAAAGATGGAAGAAAGGTTCGCACCGGAGAAGCTCAAACAGCTTGTTCTATTGCGTGTGATACGGGTGCTTTAACCTTTGGTGATGTGTTAGACGAAAAATCTGATGTATATACTGAGTCAAAAAGCCCTAGAGGTGGGATCCCCGGGTACCGAGCTCG
>JGI24919J38490_100325_pt1 | contig 37615 bp, 23 predicted proteins | sample LinPFosmplate7_FD_38490 | JGI IMG/M metagenome (IMG submission 38490) | reverse complement strand
TGCAGGTCGACTCTAGAGGATCCCACTTTACCCGATACGCATCGGTCTACTTTGTTGGTTAGCCAGTCTTTACAGGCTACAGCTTCGAGTTGCAGAACAGAAGTAATGTATTCAAAAATGTGGTCCTCGTGGTATGCTAGAGGTGCGAAATTTACTTCTTTTTTAGTGTCCACCATAATCGTTTTAGGCGAAGAACCAAAGTAGTGGTTCAACTTCATGTCTATGGGTTTGCTGCCGTCTTTTACGGATTCAAAAGAGAAGTTCATATCACCTGTAATTTCGCCAACATTGTAAAATGGCGCTCTTTCTCTTTGGGCAATTTTTTGGAGTTGCTCTAGGTTTTTTTCGTTAATCACCAAGCCCATTCGTTCTTGAGATTCATTCCCAACAATCTCTTTTGCCGATAGGGTAGGGTCTCCAACAGGCAGCGCTTCTAAATCTATTTTCCCTCCGGTTTCTTCTACCAGTTCTGACAGGCAGTTTAAGTGCCCACCTGCACCGTGGTCATGAATAGAAACAATTGTATTGTTGTCGCTTTCTACCATTGCTCTAATGGCATTGGCAGCACGTTTTTGCATTTCAGGATTAGAGCGTTGTATGGCATTTAGCTCAATGGCATTGTCTAATTCTCCTGTGTCAACAGAAGAAACTGAGGATCCTCCCATACCAATTCGGTAGTTGTCTCCTCCTAAAATAACCACACGATCACCTTTTTTAGGCACCTCTTTTAAGGCATCTACCTGCTTAGCCCAGCCAATTCCACCAGCTTGCATAATTACTTTATCGAAGCCTAAATTTCGATTATTTTCAGTGTGCTCAAACGTAAGTATCGAACCTGTAATTAAGGGTTGGCCAAATTTGTTTCCAAAATCAGAAGCACCGTTGGATGCTTTTATTAAAATATCCATGGGCGTTTGGTACAGCCAATCTCGTGCTTTGGTTGCTTGTTCCCAATTTCTATCTTCTTCCAAACGTGAGTAAGAGGTCATGTAAACAGCTGTACCTGCTAATGGTAAACTTCCTTTCCCTCCAGCTAAACGGTCTCTTATTTCGCCACCAGATCCGGTTGCAGCTCCGTTAAAGGGCTCTACCGTTGTAGGGAAGTTATGTGTTTCGGCTTTTAAAGAAAGTACCGATTGAATTTCTTTGGTATGGTAGTAATCTGCTATGTCCTGACGCTTTGGCGCAAAGAGTTCCATTTTAGGGCCTTTTACAAAAGCAACATTATCCTTGTAGGCAGAAATTAGATTTCCGCCATTCATTTCAGACGTTTTTTTAATCAATTTAAAAAGACTGCTTTCTTTTTCTTCGCCGTCTATAATAAATGTACCGTTAAATATTTTATGTCTGCAGTGTTCAGAGTTTATTTGAGAAAAGCCAAATACTTCAGCGTCTGTTAATTTTCTACCCATTTCTTTGCTTACGCTTTCGAGGTAGCCAACTTCATCTTCACTTAAGGCTAAGCCCTCTTGCCTATTGTATTCTGAAATGTCTTGAATGTGAATAATTTCTTCTGGCTTTGCATCTGCTGTGAAAATACCTTGGTGTAAATCCTCGTATTTTACTTGCAACATTGGGTCAAAAGTCGCTTCTGAATCTAGGGTAAAGTACTCTTCAATACGAGAAATGCCGTTTATTCCCATGTTTTGCGTTATTTCAACCGCGTTTGTGCTCCAGGGGCTAATCATTTCCTTTCTGGGTCCAACAAAAGTACCTTTTAAGGTTTCAGAGCTTACTTGATTAGCCTCGCCAAACAACCAACGTAATTTCTCGCAATTTTCAGGACTAATACGTTCTTTAGTGGCTACGGCAAATACTTGGTTGTATGCCTTAAAGAATGAAATCATAAGTAGGTTTTTTTGGTTGCATTTAATACAGGCGAAATTAAGTATTTTTTAGCAAATAAAGAACAAAAGAAGCCCCGATAAACGGAGCTTTTTTGAATAGGATACTAGAAGTATTATGCAAGAACTTCTTTCATTTTAGAGCCTAAATCTGCTGGAGATTTCACAACATGTATCCCACATTCGGTCATAATTTTCATTTTAGCTTCAGCGGTATCTTCATCTCCACCTACAATAGCTCCTGCATGTCCCATAGTTCTTCCTTTAGGAGCTGTTTGTCCGGCAATAAACCCAACTACGGGTTTTGTACCGTTTTCTTTAATCCATCGTGCAGCATCTGCTTCCATAGTACCGCCAATTTCACCAATCATAATGATTCCTTCTGTTTCAGGATCGTTCATTAACAATTCTACGGCTTCTTTGGTGGTGGTTCCAATAATTGGATCTCCACCAATACCTATAGCAGTGGTAATACCCATACCAGCTTTTACAACCTGATCGGCAGCTTCATAAGTTAAAGTTCCCGATTTAGAGACCACACCAATTTTTCCTGATTTGAAAACAAAACCTGGCATAATACCACATTTTGCACCGTCTGGAGTAATTACACCCGGACAGTTAGGGCCAATCAAACGACAGTCTTTAGATTCTAGATAGCTTTTTACAGTTACCATATCTTTGGTAGGTACACCTTCTGTAATGCAAATAATTACTTTTATTCCGGCATCGGCAGCTTCCATAATGGCATCTGCAGCAAAAGCTGGAGGAACAAAAATGAGCGTAGTGTCTGCCTGTGCATTTTTAACTGCGTCTGCAACGGTATTAAATACAGGGCGGTCAAGATGGTTTTGTCCACCTTTACCAGGTGTTACTCCACCAACAACATTGGTTCCGTATTCAATCATTTGAGAGGCATGAAAAGTGCCTTCTTTACCTGTGAATCCTTGAACAATTACCCGAGAATTTTTATTTACTAATACACTCATTTGTCGTCTTTTTTTTTCGAAAATTTTCGTTGCGAAATTAGAACTTTATCACTGAAGTATCAAAAAAAAACCAAGGGATTTACCAAATAGATGTTTTCTGTTTTTTTTAGTGTGTATATAAGTGTTTCTGTGTTTGGCTTCTTTTTGATTGGAGCCCATTTATCTCTTTTTTAACCTAAATACGATCTTCTGTATTTGGTATTGAGAGACATTGCTTATTTTTGCTCAAATTTAGGTTTGATGAAGAAAGATACCATTTGCGCTTTGGCTACTGCTTCCGGTTTGGGAGCTATCGCTATTATTAGAGTTTCGGGCCCCGAAGCTTTTACCATTTGCGATCCTTTATTTCAATCGGTTAAAGAGGGAAAAAGTCTTTTACATCAAAAAACGCATACCATTCATCTAGGTACATTTAAAAACGAAGGGCAACTTATTGATGAGGTTCTGGTTTCTTTGTTTAAAGGGCCTAATTCTTATACGGGCGAGCATGTGGTCGAGATTTCTTGCCATGGCTCAACCTATATTCAGCAACAAATACTGCAGTTGCTTCTAAGAAAAGGCTGTAGAACCGCCGAGCCAGGTGAGTTTACTTTTCGAGCTTTTATGAATGGAAAAATGGATTTGTCTCAGGCAGAAGCCGTGGCCGATTTAATTTCTTCGTCTAACGAAAAGTCACACAATATGGCGCTTTCACAGATGCGAGGTGGTTTTTCATCTGAAATACAAAACTTACGAGAACAGCTTATTAAGTTTGCCTCTTTAATAGAGCTGGAGTTGGATTTTGGCACAGAAGATGTTGAGTTTGCAGACCGCACTCAGCTCGATGGACTTTTAAATCGTTTGAAGATCGTTTTGAGAAGGTTGATTGATTCTTTTGCCCTAGGGAATGTAATTAAAAATGGAATTCCTGTGGCCATAGTAGGGGAGCCAAACGTAGGTAAATCTACCTTGTTGAATGCCTTGTTAAATGAAGATCGTGCCATTGTTTCTGAAATTGCGGGTACTACACGAGATACTGTAGAAGACGAAATTATTATTGAGGGAATGCCTTTCCGGTTTATTGATACAGCCGGAATTAGAGAGACTCAGGATACGATTGAAAGCATTGGAATTGAGAAAACCTTTGAGAAGATTAAGCAAGCCAAAGTGGTCTTGTATCTTTTTGACGCTTCTACAGCAAATCCAGCGCAAGTTTTCGAGGAATTAAAAAAACTAGAAGTACATACCAATAACAAGCCGTTAATTGCCCTTGCCAATAAGGTAGATAAGGGTGATTTATTGGAATTACAGGCAGCCTTTGCAGAGCTTCCTAATATTTTGTTTGTATCTGCTAAAGAAAAAAACAATCTAGGCCAATTAACGGCACTACTTACCGATAAAGTGAAGCTAGGTTTGTTGAGTAATGAGGATGTCATCGTGTCTAATTCTCGCCATTTTGAAGCCTTGTCCAAAGCCTTAGATCATATAGTTCTGGTGCAAAATGGTATAGAAATTGGCATCTCTGGAGACCTTTTGGCTATGGACATCCGACAGTCACTTTTTCATTTAGGCGAAATTACAGGCGAAATTACTACCGACGATTTATTGGATTCTATTTTTAGAGATTTCTGTATCGGTAAATAAACCCAACAAATTGGTTCTGTCGCATTAATTTGACCTCTATCTAAAATTTCTATTTGAATTTAAGATTTATGCTACTAATGAAAGGAAAGTTTTGAAATAGGATTTCTTAGAATCAACGATTTGATTCTTTCTAATAATGCTGACTACTTCAATTCCTGCCAGTGTCCTCTGTGCGGATTCAAATTCTTTGAAACCAGTGTCAATAGCAATCCTTCGCTTTATGTTTCTGTGATCTTGTTCAACACAATTATTAAGGTATTTACATCTTCTGATTTTGATGTTTTTATTCCAGAAATTATTTCTGTTAACAGCCCTGATAGCAGTAAAATTAGAACCACTTTTATCAATATTAATAACCCTTGGATTCTGATTATTAGCAATGGCTTTATTGAAGAATTTCTGAGCAGAACCTTTCATTCTTCTTTTTGTTAGAAGGAAGTCAACGGTATCTCCGAATTTATCAACAGCTCTATAAAGATACCTGTCTTTACCAGCTACCTTAATATAGGTTTCATCCATCCTCCAGCTGGTGCAAACTCTATTTTTTTCTTTTGTGCATAGATGCCTCAATCATAGGTGCATACTTAAACACCCATCTTTGAATAGTAGAATGATCAACCTTGACACCTCTAATCTTCATAAGCTCTTCAATATCTCGATAGGAGAGTGTAAATCTAAACTTAAAGTAAACAGCTTGAAGAATAATGAATTTAGGATATCTGTGATGCTTAAACATAGGAAGTAATTTTAATTCAAAACTAAATAATCTATATTTGGTGTATTAATGCGACAGAACCATTTATTAAGTTAGTATTATACAATTCAAATGTATAAATACATATTAATACATACAATAAGTATTGCTACTCATTTTATGTGAGGGTGCATACTACTACTGCATAAAAATATTGAGGATTGGATATTTCACCTTCTTTTTGAAGCCACTTTTGCCAGTCTTAAAGCAGCCATTTCTCCTGCAATAAATGCAGCGTTTAGGGAGGCATTTAAAAGCGTGTCTCCGGCTACAAAAAGAGTGTTTTCAACTTGGGTGTCAATAGGATCTAATTCGTGAGTTAAATTGGCTAAATTGGGCAGTGCCATTGGGATGGTGTATTGTTTAATAAGTTGTCCTACATCAATTCCACACAGCTCTTTTAGTTCTTTTTTTACTTGTTTCAAAAGAGTTTCTTTACTTAGGTTTTGTGTGTCTATTACGGTAACCGAAAGCAGTTCTTTTTTTGCTCTTGTTTTAGTAGCAATACTTGTAGTGTAAAAAATATTATTTACCAAAGAGCTTTGCTGTGCAATAAGGCCTATGAGCGGTTTTTTAATTGTTCTTTTATCGGTTTCAAAGTAAAAGTTTACACATGATTTCCACGAGATGCTTTGCCTATTTAAATGGGGTAGTAGGCGGTTAGCTTGTGTTGCAATTAGTGTGTAATGGCTTTTTATTTTAGTTTGATCTTCGAGTACAATTTCACCTTCGTTTACCTCAGCTACTTTTGTGTTGTATTTAAAGGTCGTTTTTTTTAGTTGTTTTAGCAATTGCTTGGGTATGGCTTCCATTCCAGATTTTGGTATTGTGGCATAACCCTCTCCAAACATTTTATACACAAACTCAAACATCCTGCTAGAGGTTTCCAATTTTGTTTCTAGAAAAATACCGCTAAAAAAAGGTTTGAAAAAATCGGAAATCATATTTTTAGAAAATCCAAATTTCGTTAAATAGGTACTTGTTTTTTCTGTTGGAGTTGAGAAAATAGCGAGCAGACTTTTTTTCTTTAGTTCTGCATTTAGTTGTAGTATTTTGATTTTGTCTTGAAAATTTCCAATTCCAGATAATAGGGTAGGTAGTAAGAAGAACAAATCTCTTAGTGGGTCTCCAATAATTTTTTGTTTTTTGTTCTTAAAAATTGCAGCGCCGGGTGCAATTTTTTGCAAGTTCAGCTTTTCGTAATTTAAATACCTTTGGGCTGCTGGGTATCCAGTAAGTAGCACTTGAAAACCATGGTCCATTTGATGGCCATTTACCACATCTGTTTTCACTCTTCCACCCACCCGACCAGTAGCTTCCAGAACTATTGGGTAAAAACCTTTTTCCTCTAATACTTTGGCAGCTGTAAGTCCGCTAATGCCAGCGCCAATAATGTGTATGATGCATTTTTTTTTGTTATTGTATGCCCCCATTTTTTTTAATTTAGTAGCCTTAAATAGGCTGCTCCATTTTCTAGGTGTTTTTGTTGTTTTTCACTAGACATTTTATCAAACATTCGCACCAACATTCCCAGTCTTGGGTTTGCTAAAAAGAAGTCTCTGTGCTGGTGCATAAAGCGCCAAAAAAGCCCGTCCCAGGTTGCTTGCCATTTGCCCTTTTTGTAATTACTCATTTTCATTAGGTAGTTGCTTCCACTAATGTACGGTTTTGTTGCCATTAATCCACCATCTGCAAATTGACTCATTCCGTAGATGTTTGTTACCATTACCCAATCGTAAGAATCTATAAAAAGTTCCATAAACCATCGGTAAACCTCATCGGGGTCAAACTCACATAACATCATAAAATTACCCAGTACCATTAAACGTTCTATGTGGTTGCAGTAGCCGGTTTTGAGTATTTTTTTTATGGTTTGGTCAACCGGAGGAATACCGGTGGTTCCGTTGTAAAACGAAGTGGGAATCTTTTTTTTAAATTTCCAAAAATTAGTGGTTCGTTCCTCGCTTCCTCGGCTTTCGTATATGCCTCTAACAAATTCTCTCCAACCTATAATTTGTCTTACAAAGCCTTCGGTAGAGTTTAGCGGTATGTTGTTTTCTTTGGCATAGACCAAGCAGGCGTCAATAATTTGTTTGGGTTTGAGTAACCCCACGTTTAACATTGGGGTAAGTACACTGTGGTTTAATATCGAGTTTTCAGTAACAATAGCGTCTTCGTAAGTCCCAAAATCCATAAAACGTTGTTCAAAAAATTGTTGGAGCCACGCTTCGCTCGCCTGGAAACTTGCAGGATATAAAGCGTGTTCTGTAAGGCTTCCTAAATGATGTGCAAAGTTTTGTGTTACATAGGTTTTGGCTTCCAAATAATAGTCGTCTACATCTGGAAACTGAATTGAAGGAGGTGTTTTTTTAGCCGGATATTTTTTTCTGTTCTCCGTATCAAAAGTCCACTTCCCACCCATTGGCTTTCCGTTTGCCTCCATTAGGATGTTTCTTTTTTTACGCTGATCGGTATAAAAAGTAGTTTGATGGTATTTTTTTTTATCGGGCCTAAAAAAAGCAGCTAAGTCTTCTTTGGTATTTAAAAATAAAGGAGAGGCTTCTTGTGTTGCCTTTATTTTAGTTTCTTTTAGTCCTTTACGTATTCTTTTTTGCAGCCAATTGTCTACCGGGTCTATGTAGTTGATGTGTTCGATGCCTTGTTCTTTTAGTTGAGGAATAAGCAAACGGATGTCCGAAATGTTTTGAGTGGCTTCTATGTAATGAACTTCTATTTTTTTTTCATTTTGTATAAAATCTGCATACCTTTTCATGGAGGCTCTATGAAAGGCAATCTTTTGTTTGTGAAAGGGGTAGTGTTTAAAGAATAAATATTCTTCAATTAGGTAAATGGGTCCTTGGTTTTCAAACAAAGGGGACTCCTTAAATAATTGATTCGGAAAGACGATGTTTATTTGTTTCATTTGGTTCTTCTGCAACGTTCGCTGCAATATTTTACTTCGTTCCAATTTTTCTCCCATTTTTTGCGCCAAGCAAAGGGTTTTTTACAAACAGTACATATTTTATGAGGTAGGTGCTGTTTTTTCATTATCTCGCATTCACATGAGTTTGCAGCAAGCGTAATTTTTCTTTTTGTACAGCCGGATGTTTTTTGTGCGCCCAAATTTTAGCTCGCGCACTGCTTGCACTTTTTTGCAAATTTACGATAGGTTTTGGGTAGTCTTTACCAATAGCGACCTCGCAAAATACTTGGTCCATAGCGGTCATGTTCCAGGGTTCATGTATGTGCGCTTTTGGTACATTGATAAGTTCTGGAATCCATTTTTTAATAAATACACCATCCGGGTCGTGTTCTTGCGAGTTTTTAACTGGATTGTACAAACGTACGGTATTGATTCCGGTTGTGCCTGCCTGCATTTGAAACTGAGGGTAATGTATGCCCGGTTCGTAATCTAAAAATTGTTTGGCTAGGTGGTAGGCGCCATCTCGCCAGTCTTGATCTAGATTAAGCGTTAAGAAGGAAACTACCATAGCGCGCATTCTAAAGTTGATCCATCCGTTTTTTTTAACTGCTCGCATACAGGCATCAATTAAAGGGTAGCCAGTTGTACCTGTTTTCCAAGCTGTTATAAAGGCTTCGTTTTTTTGATGTGTTAAGAGTTCGTACCCTTTGTTAATACATTGGGTTTCGTAAGTGCATTCTACTTCAAATTTTTGAATGAAATGACAATGCCAGTGCAATCGGGTTAACATAGCCGAAAAGGCTCTGCTGTTATTTGTTCCGTTTGGATGCGTTCCAATAAATTGGAAGACTTGTTTTATACTAACGTTTCCCCAGGCTAGATAAGGAGACATCCTACTACAGGATACTCTACTTTGGGTAGGTTTGGAAATGTGTCTCTGGTAATTAAAGCCTCTTTGCTGGGCAAAAGAATTTAAATAGCGCCAAGCATTCTGTTCTCCTCCTGGTTGAAATTCTTTTGGGTATTCCTTTAATTGTGTTTCTAATTGCTGAGGTATTGTAAAAGGATGTTTGATTGTTTTTTCTGTGGAAACCGAATAACGATTTTGAATGATGGTTGTATGCATTTTTGCATGCCATTGCTTGTTCCAAGAGTTTCTGTTTTTAATGCCACGTAAAATGCCGTCTCTTTGAAACTCTTGCCATGTGATATTATTTTGCTTGCAAAAAGTATGGATGTTTTTATCGCGAAGCCAAGTAGCTTTTGTGCCACTTTCTTGATAGCTGTAAATGGTGCTTAGTTCAAAATTTGTTTTTAAATATTCAAAAACATCAAGGGCGTTTCCATAAAAAGTTGTCACCTCTCTGTTGAATGGAACTAGGCTTTTGTTTAGCGCCTTAATAGAATGATACACAAACTGCATATGTCTGGTACTCGTGTCTGGCTGTTTTAAGAGCTCAGACTCAAATAAATAGATGATGCAGTAAGGTAGCGAGGCCATTTCTGCTTTTGCCAGAGGTTCGTGGTCCTGCGATCTGAGGTCTCGTTTTAACCAAACAATATTTAAAGGTTGCTTTTTCAATAGTTTAGTTGTTTTTTGCATTTTTTCCAAAAGGCAAAAAAGGAAGGGTAGTATCCTTGCACCTCAAACATCCAATCGCGAGGTTCTTCTATTCCGGTGTAGTGATTGTTAAGTGGGTGCTCTTTGTAATAGATGTCTTTTAGGTGATGTGTTTTTTTAAGATGATCGAATTCGCCAACGTAAACCTGGATGTTTTGAATGTTTTCTTGTGCAAGTTCAAGCATAAAATTTAGGCTGTTTTGAGAAATTGGGTATTCCTCAAAATGAGTAGGCTCTAGTATTAAAATTTTATTTGCCAAAAGCTCATTTTTCCACTTAGGGTCTAAATTGTAATAATTATAGAGTAGGGTAGGGCGCTCTTTATCAATACGTAATGCTATGTTGTTGGGTAAGGGTGTTTTTAAATTCAAGGTTTCTGTTTCTAGTAATACTTCCGGGATTTCCATAGCGGCAAAGGCTTCGTATGGAACATCTAAAAAAGTATCTTTTTGTTTTGTGAAACAGTACTTGTTAATATTTTCTTGATTGGCTACGTACTTTTTGTTTGCATTTGATCCGGCAACCCATTGCCAGCTGAGTGCATTGCTTGCCCAATCTGCATCTAACAAATGGTAATACATCCATTTTGCAGGTGCTTTCCAATGGCTTTGTCCCATATTACATGCAACAGCTGCTGTATACATACGTAAATGATTGTGCATGTAACCTGTTGAGTACAATTCTTCAATCGATTTGTCTAGTGCTTCAATTCCTGTTTCGGCTTGGTTAATTGCTTTTGAGAAGCCTGAATTTGAAATGGGTACTTGTGTATGCTTTAAGTCATCATTAATTGCAGTTCCTTTTGCAATCCATACTTGCTGCCAATAATCTCTCCAGGCTAGCTCTTGTATAAATTTTTCTATTTGAACTGCCTTGTATCCTTTCTTTAACAATTCGTTAAAAACAAACTTGGTAGAAATTACGCCTCTAGAAATGTACGGTGATAAATAACTTACTGCTCCATTTATATAGTTGCGAGATGCTCGGTAGTTCACTGGGTCAATATTCCGAATACGTTGCATAATTTCCGAATAGGCGACAGTGAATTGAGTCGTCTGTTTTTTAAATAAGTCCATTTAACGTTTGCTTATCTTGTTACTTGATATGGCTCTTTGTCGCGTGCATTTAAATCGAGAAATCTCTGGACTTCTTTTGTGTAAATGTTTCTGACTAACGCCACTGTGTACTCTCTTACGCCAGCGCTTAAAACTAGATTCTTTAAGATTTCCGCGCATTACCTTAATGACTTCTTTTTCGGGTAAGCCAAATTGAAGTTTTATAGCCTCAAATGGGGTACGATCCTCCCAAGCCATTTCAATTATACGGTCCAGTTCAATAAGTGTGAAAGTTTTTGACATGAAGTATATCTTATAGTATTAGTTTAATTCTAAGTAGATTAGTAGGTATTTTGGGCTCACTTTTCCAATTTGATTCGACTTAACGTGAAAATTTATTTCACAAACACAACAAATGTATAACTAATTACATTAAAAGTTATGCATAAATACGATTAATAAATCCTTAGCTATCTTTTAAAAAACAGTATTCTATTCCGAAATAATTTTTAGAAAAGTTTCTTGCAGATATTTTTTTGCATTCTTTTAGTTTTATGTAATAAGCGCATGTATCTCCAATATTTAGCGATTTTAATATTAATTACTGGGCTAATTTTAGTGAGTTAGGTGTTCTGTTAAATTAATAAACGATCAATTAAATATGATTTTTTTAATAAACAATTGATGTGTTTTTAAAAAAAGCCTATATTTACTGATGCTTATAAAAGATATTTAATTATTTTTGCGGCTTGGTTGTATTGAAACAGCCAAAATAAAAACCTATAACCCCCAATATCGTTATGAAAAATTTATTTTCATTAGTATCAATTTTTATTGTTAGCACTTGTGCAACTTTTGCTCAATGTGTTCCTGCTGATGACATGCAGCAGTCTGCACCCTACATATATGTAGATGGAGTAGTAACTGGTCCAAGTCAAAACCATGATTTACCTACTGTTTATGCAAGTACTGCATATGAAGTTGTGCTTAGTTTGGTTGCTCCAACAGACACTACTTTTGCTGAGCCTATCTCTTATGATGGTTTGGAAATTACAACTGTATCAGTTGATACATTATTTATAAGAGACATAGAAGGACTTCCACTTGGCCTAAGTTGGGCAAATAATGGTAGTTCATACGTTCTCGCAGGAGAAGAAACGTGTATAACAATCTCTGGTTCAGTAGAAAATTCCTCTATTGGTACTTATCCTTTAACCGTAAAGGTTAGTGGTGCTGGAACAGCCGAGGCTTTTGGATCTAACTTAATTTTTAATACCGACGATCTAGTAACACGTCAAAACGTTTTAGATTTTGATAATTATTCTATTGTAGTTGAAGAACAACAAGTTCTTGGATGTACTGATTCTGAATCTTTTAACTTTAATCCAAACGCAAATACCGATGATGATTCTTGTATTGACGTTGTAAATGGATGTACAAATGCTTCAGCATTTAATTACGATTCTATTGCCAATACAAACGACGGCTCTTGTATAGCTGTTTTAGAAGGTTGTACAGATGCTTCTGCAACTAATTTTGATGCTGCCGCCAATACAAACGATAATTCTTGTATCATTATTGGAGGTTGTACAAACCCAGATGCCTTTAATTACAATGAAGCTGCTTCAGCAAACGACGGTTCTTGTATCGCCGTTCTAGAAGGATGTACTGATTCACTTGCTTACAATTTTAACTCATCTGCTAACACGGATGATACTTCTTGTATTGCTAAAGTAGAAGGTTGTATGGTTGTTGGCTCATTTAATTACAATGCTGATGCAAATACAGAGAATGGTTCTTGTGAAGCTGTTTTAAATGGCTGTACAGATTCATTAGCATTTAACTACAATGCTGCTGCCAATACTCTTGATACTTGTATTGCTGTTGTAAATGGTTGTACCAATCCTTCAGCTTTTAATTACGATGCTGCTGCCAATACAGATGATGCTTCTTGTGAAGCTGTTGCTTTAGGATGTACAGAAGCTGCTGCTTTTAATTATAACGCCGCTGCAAATACGGATGATAGTTCTTGTATTGATGTTGTGTTAGGTTGTACAAACGCCGCTGCATTTAATTACGTTGATACTGCCAATACAGATAATGATTCTTGTATTGCTGTTGTAAACGGATGTACAGAAGCTGCTGCATTTAATTACAATGCTGCGGCCAATACAGACGACGATTCTTGTTTGGATGTTGTAGAAGGTTGTACCAATCCTTCAGCTTTTAATTTTGATTCTGGTGCCAATACAGATGATGCTTCTTGTGAAGCTGTTGCTTTAGGTTGTACAGATTCATTAGCATTTAATTTTGATGCTGCTGCGAATACAGATGATGCTTCTTGTGAAGCTGTTGTAAACGGTTGTACCAATCCTTTAGCTTTTAACTTCAACGCTTCAGCTAATACTGAAGACGACACTTGTACTCCAGTACTTTTAGGTTGTACGGATGCTACTGCATTTAATTACGATGCTACTGCTAATACACTTGATACTTGTATTGCAGTTGTAGAAGGTTGTATTTATGATGAAGCAGTTATCACAAATTTCAATCCTTTAGCAAACACAGATACAGATCCTACTTCATGTGAATTTGATATTTTCGGTAAATCAGTTGCTGCGGTTTGTATTGATGCATTTGCGTTAAATTACTTCCCATTTGCAGATGTATCAAGTGCTCAATATGTGGCTGATCTAGTAGATTTTGTTGAGCCATCGTCTGATGAACCGGTATGTGAATACCCAGTAGTTGTTCTTGGTTGTACAGATCCTCTAGCATTTAACTTTAATATAGAAGCTACAGATAATGACGATACTTGTGAAGCTGTTGCTTTAGGTTGTACAGATTCATTAGCATTTAATTTTGATGCTGCCGCCAATACAGATAATACTTCTTGTGAAGCTGTTGCAAACGGTTGTACAGACGCATTAGCATTTAATTACGATGCTGCCGCTAATACAGATGACGCTTCTTGTGAAGCTGTTGTAACTGGTTGTTTAGATGCTGCCGCCTTTAATTATAATGCTGCTGCCAATACAGATGATTCTTCTTGTGAAGCTGTTGCAAACGGTTGTACAGATGCACTAGCTTTCAATTACGATGCTGCTGCCAATACAGATGACGCTTCTTGTATTGCTGTTGTAAATGGTTGTACAGATTCATTAGCATTTAATTTTGATGCTGCCGCCAATACAGATGATACTTCTTGTGAAGCTGTTGCAAACGGTTGTACAGATGCACTAGCTTTCAATTACGATGCTGCTGCCAATACAGACGACGCTTCCTGTGAAGCTGTTGTAACAGGTTGTTTAGATGTACTTTTCCTTGAGTATAAGGAATTGGCTAATACTGATAATGGTTCTTGTGAAACTTTAATAGTAGAGGGTTGTACAGATATTCAGTTCGAAGAGTACTCTGCAGATGCAAACAAAGACGATGCATCTTGTGCTACTTTAAAGGTAGTTGGTTGTATGGATGATACTTATATCGAGTACAATGCCGCTGCTTCTATCGAAGCTGCTTCATCATGTGTTACTGTAATTGTAGAAGGTTGTTCTAATATTGATTACACTGAATACAATGCATTAGCAAATGTTTCTAAAGAAGCGCTTTGTTTAACTCTTGTAGTTTCTGGTTGTACTGATACTCTTGCTTTAAATTACAATGATTTAGCTACTATATCTGATTCTACTTTGTGTATTGCTAAAGTTCTTGGTTGTCTTGTATCTTATGCTACAAACTACGATTCTACAGCAAATGTATCTGATGCATCTTGTATGTTTAACGAAGGTTGTATGGATATCAATTACCTAGAGTACGACGTTGATGCAACTGTAGATACTGAAGATGCATGTGTTACCTTAATTTCTGAAGGTTGTATGGACTCAACTTACTTAGAGTACAGTGCTGCTGCAAATTTTTCAGATTCAACAATGTGTATAAACCTAATTGTTGTAGGTTGTACAGATTTAACCGCTAATAACTACGATGCAAATGTGAACACTGCAGACAATTCTTTATGTATTTATTCTGGATGTATGGATGTTAACGCATGTAATTTTGACTCTATTGCTTCTGTTGAACTTGAGGGTCAGTGTGAATTACCAGTAGAATTTTACAATTGTGATTCAGAGTGTTTAGCTGATGCAGATGAAGATGGTGTATGTGATGAATTGGAAGTATTTGGTTGTACTGCCGATACGGCTTTCAACTTTAATGCTGATGCGACAGAAGATGACGGTTCTTGTATCGCTGTTGTAGAAGGTTGTACTGATCCTCTTTATCTTGAGTTTGACGCATCTGCTAACACTGATGATGGATCTTGTACTTCACTTATAGTATCAGGTTGTACTGACAGTTTAGCGTGTAATTACAATTCATTAGCTAACGTAGATGATGCATCTTGTTACACTTTAAGTGTTGATATTACTATTCAATTCTTAGACTATTCTTTAAACACGAACGTAAGCCCAGAAGATTCTGTTGTAACTTATGCTTGGTATCTTAACGATTCTATCATCTCTGATTCATCTGCTTTAGTACCTTCTGTAAATGGTACATACGTTGTAGAAGTTTCTAATGGAGAGTGTTCGGATTCAGACACACTTGTTGTAGAAACTCTTAGTCTTATTGATTTAGAGGTTGCAAATGTAAATGTGTACCCGAATCCAGCTACTGATGTACTTAATATTACGTTCAATAACTCAATTGATCTTGTTGAGGTTCAAGTTGTAAATACTTTAGGTGCTGTTGTTCTTTCAAGAACACTTCAATCTAACGGTAATGGTTCTTTCCAACTTGAAGTTGCTGATTTAGAATTAGGTGTTTACATTCTTAAAACTATCTCGAATGGATCTACAAGCTCAACTCCTTGGTTGAAGAAGTAGTAAATAACTCATACATTTAAAAAAAAGCCGAAACGTACGTTTCGGCTTTTTTTTTGCTTTATGCTTTTTTTATTACTTTACCTAAGTATCTCATTTTGTGTTTTTTTATTGTCTAGCCTATCCCTCAATCTATTATTTAGTCGAGTGATTCGCAAAATAGCTACAGTTTGAGTCTGTCTTTCTCATTTTAAGTTGTTCTCTTATTCTAAACCTATTATTTAGCGTATTTCGTTCTGCATTTTTGTAAGATTTGTTTTAGCATCCATACCTAATCTATGTATTCGCTCTTTTCAAATACACCTCTATTCAACTCTTCACGTTTCAGTAGTTATAGATGGATTATAGCGGGTTTTATTTTTATTCTTTGAATATTACATGCAGTTGTAGATGTATTCTTATACATTCAATTTGGTGCCTTATTTTTACCGTGTTTTATTGTACTTCTTGTATTATGGTGTTTGTATTAAATTATTTGTGTTTATTCGATTTTTATGATTTGATTCCACAAAAAAAAAGCATCATTTAAAATGATGCTTTTTTTGACGCTTAGGTTTTTATTAATTTGTGTTTAGCTCACTAAGTATTCCCATGCCAATGTTAATTTCATAATCTGTATACAATTTCACGGATGTATTTTCGAACTCATAAGAGCTAAACTCAACATTTATGATTACTTGGTTGGCATCAATTATATTTAAGTATTTTTCTTCGTTTAATTGTATGGAGTAGTTTAAATAGCTTGGGTTTACAACTTTTCCTTCCGTATTTATTTCAGCCGATTCAATTAAGTCAAGTTCTAATGAATCTAATTTAACACTCGTCAAGGAGTCTTTAAAATAGACCAGAACTTCAGCATCAAAAGGAAATCCATTTTCAATAGCAAATATCAATTCACCCGAAACTAAATATTCCTCAATATTATCACTTACGGAACTTGGTAGTTTATAGTTTATATCCAAAGTGTCAGTCAGTTTGGTTTCTTTTAGTCTAAGGTGAAACGGCAAGTTCATCTCAAATCCTATTTCTAAGCCAGATTCTGGAGTTATAAAATTTAGTTCTCCCAGGTTTCCTTCCGGATTAGAGGTCGCTGCACCAGAATACATCATTACTTCTGGGTTAAGCGCTATAAAGTCAATAATTTGAGAGTTTGTATTGTTGTATTCAGTAGAAGATATACCATTGGCATTAATTTCTATGTTAGGGCCATTTAAACTAACCATTTCGCCATTATTTAAACCCTCCATATTTAAGTTGATACTAAAAGGTATGCCCATGCTATTGTCTGCTATAAAGGTAATTTTAGGATCTTCTAATACAATTCCAGTTGCTATTTCTTGAAGTGTATTCAGTTCTAAACTAAATTCACTCGCATCTATTGTTTTGACTACTTGACCAAAGTAACCTTCAATAGAGCTAAATTCCATATTGTCTAATCCAATACTTATTCGAATGGAATCATTCTCACTAAATACAACATGTTCTTCGTATTCTGGAGTGGCTATTACATTTGTAGAATAGTATACTTCTAATTTGTTTAAACTTTGAGAAAGATCAAAATTGTAACCATCCATCGCGTACGAACTACTTTGTGCGCCATTTTCTTCTGTATTTGAAACAACAAACGAAAATTGAAACGCTTCTCCGTATTCATTTTTAAGTTGGGGTATAGTAAAATTCACATCAATGTCAGTTTTTACCGAAGACTCGAAGCTGCAGTTGAAGTCGCCTTCGTCCACATCCATCTTACTCAAAATCATGTCATTTTCGAATTCTAAATCGACAATGATAGTGTCGCTAGGTCCTTGTTCTTCTGGGAATCTAACCAAGCCTTCTGATACTATAAAGTTTTTTGTTTTTACAAATACATCTACACCTTGGTCATAGCTTAAAGGAACATAGGTCGATTGATCAAATGGATTAAGTCCACTTCCTTCAATGTTAAAGGTATCTACAAACATTAATAAATTACTGTATAAAGTTTGGTCTACAATAAATATTTCCTCTGTATAAGTTGCTCCTACAGGTATGTTTTCAAAATAGAATTTCCCAATTACCGATGAGTCATTTTGGTTCATTAAAGTCATTTCTAATCGGGTTATTTCTACGGGCATTTCATTGAGTAATGCTATTTCTATAGTACCAGATTCAACGAGGACATATTTAAATGCATCAGGCCCAGGTCTTGAGTAGTAGCCAGCTGACTGTGGAACTATTGGAGGGAAATATGCAGAGCCATTTGCATCTGAGTATGCTACACCCTGAGGGAAGTATCCTCCGAGTTCTGTGTCTTCTATGTTTTGGCTTAATTGTAAAATAGTCATTCTAAAATCATCTTCATGATTCTCTATTTCAATTGCACCCAGCGTCATACTTCTTACCGATGGTTCTTGATTTTCTACATCTAGAAGACTATCGCTACTTACACTGGCAAAATTCTCTCTTGAATATACGATTCTAATGAAATTATCTTCATCAATCCTTATATTGTCGTCTAGAGGGAGAAGGTCAAATAACGTAATTGAAGCTCCAATAATAGGAACTGCAATTTGAGTTTCTTGAATTACTTGTGTTGAGAGTTTGTTTAAATTTTCATCCATACAAGACGATAGAATAAACAACAGCGGGAGGGAAAGATATTTATACATGAGGGGAGGGAATTAGTTACAAATATACTTATATTATTCTATTCGTACTATATTTTCATTAAATCTTATTCTTCTACATGAAAATAGATGGAAATTACATGTATTAATACTCTAATTTGCAAAATAGTTGTTAAGATAAGCGAGGTATAACATACCTAGCTTAAATAGATTGTTATTTACTCTGCTAATTCTTCGGGATAGCTTTTGTTTGGTAAGATGCCTTAGTGTTGATACTAAATAATGTAAGGAGACAAGAGTTTAAAATAGAAACAGTTGAAAAGTTATTGTAATTTAAAACTTACTTTTGAGTTAACAACCAGGTGGATTTTCCAATCTCTTTAATTTGTAGCATTTCCGTTAGAGCTGCCTCTTTTTTTGCAAAAGATTGAAATGCTACTCGGTAAAGTCCAGTATTGTTTTGACCAATAATGGTTGACTTATAACCTTTAGTTATAAGATTGTTTACTAGGTTTTGAGCATTTAATTCTGAGGCAAAACAGCCCGCGATTAAATGAAACTTGAGTTGAGTTTCTTTGGATTCGTCAACCAAAATTGCCGCTGTATTTGGTTCAGTTTTAGTGGTTGTAACAATCGGTTTAGTTGTATTTTCTTTTACCTCTATTTTTGGTGTCCGAGGGGTGTAAAGTGCTGCAGGCCTTTCTTTAAATGGATTTAGGTAAGCATAATTTTCGTAAACGTCACTAACAGCGTCTTGCTTTTGGTAAGAAAAGAAGGATGTTAAACCAATAAGGGGTAATATTACAGCTGCTACTCTCCAATTGATTAGAGCTTTTTTAGTGTGAATATTTCTTGCTTTACTTGCAACTTGGCCCGGTATACTCAGCTTTTTAGTTTTTCTCAGTATTGCAGGAGATTGGATCTCTAGTAAACCAAATGCATCTAGTAAGTAGTTTACAGACTGGTCTGGTTCAAATGAAATGAGTCCATTGGATTCTTTAGTAAGTAGCCCAACCCCATTTATTTGAGCTTCTTTTTTATGGGTTAAATTGTTTTGAATTTGATTTGAAAAATGGGCTACCTTTTTTTGAGCATCTTCAAAAGATATTCCTTCACAATCGGCAATGTAGTTGCACAGCAATCCATCACTCTTTTGAAGTTTAACGTTAAAACGAATGGTTTTACTTGGCGGAAGAAAGGTATGACTTACAGGGTGTATTTGAGCTGATCGGTAATTGGTTATAAAGCCACCCAAACTAGGCACGATAACGCATTCGTGTCTGTATAAAAGTTCGCTTATGTACGTTTCTAATTTCATCACTGCTAAATTAAAAAAATGAATGGGATTACGAAAAGAATTTTTCGTCTATTCTTTTTAAATCCTCAGGGCTATCTACAGCGATACATTCAGAGGTTATTTGGGCTGTTTGTATGCGGTATCCATTTTCAAGCCATCGTAATTGTTCTAAACTTTCAGCTTTTTCTAAGGGGCTTTGAGTTAGTATTGAAATTTCTTTAAGTACGTTACTTTTAAAGCCGTAAATTCCAATGTGTTGAAAGTAGTCTTGTTTTGCCAACCACTCTTTCTTGTCGGATCCTTTGCCATGCGGTATAACTGCTCTTGAAAAGAAGAGGGCTTGTTTTTGAGCTCCAACAACAACTTTTGGGCTGTTGGGATTTACCAAAGTATCGACGTCTTTTATTTTTTTAATGAGTGTGGCTATTTGTGCATTTTTGTCCTTAAAACAGGTTATCAATGCATTGATGTCCTCCGGATTTAAAAAGGGTTCATCTCCTTGTATGTTAACCACGATCGCCTCTTCATCTATACTTAACAATTCTAAAGCTTCTGCAATTCGATCTGTTCCGCTTTGGTGCGCTGGCGATGTTAGAAGCGCTTCTCCACCAAAACTTTTAACATGATTTAAGATGTGCATGTCATCGGTAGCCACAACAATTCTATCAAGTTTTGCTTTACGGCATTGCTCATAGACTCGCATAATCATGCTTTTTCCATGAATGTTTACCAAGGGCTTACCTGGAAAACGAGTAGATGCAAACCTTGCGGGTATAATGCCTATTGTTTTCATTTAGAATTTTATTTTGTAGAGTACTGAAAAAGTTCTTGGTGCACCCAAAGAGGCTGGCCTTTGAAGGAATTCTCTGTTAAAAATATTGTCTATGTTAAACGACATGCTGTTGTTTTCTGAAAGGAGGTATCCTAGCCGGAAGTCAACTATTGTATTAGTCCCATTTAATCGTTCTCTGGATGCTTTTATTCCAAGGGGTCTCACAGATTCTAGATCATCACTTTCAAAAACTTTATCTATGTTTTTCATTGCACTGTTTAGTCTTATAGAAAGGCCAAAGTTCAGTCGGTTACGTTCCACATTTAGATCCAATTTAGCCAAGTGTTCGTACCGGTATTTTAGTAGCCCGCTGGTATCAGAGCTGGTCTCTGAATAATTTAATTCTGTAACACTGTCTTGGTAATAATTGTAGTTTTTATCATCTATCATCGGTGCAGTGTAGGTGTAGCTTCCTAAAATAGTGATTTCTGTTTGGCCAATCTTCCCTTCTCCACCTATCGATAATTCAATCCCTTTTATTTGAGACCTTCCAATATTTATCGATTTGAAACCAAGACCAAATAAGCCGTCTGTCGGTGGGCCCCATGATCCAAAACTAAATTCCATCATGTCATCGTATTCCATTATAAAAGCTGCCAGATCAACAAAGCCTTTCCACTCGCCAATTTTAAGTCCTTGTTTTATTCCAATTTCACCACTCCAGCCCGTTTCTGGTTGAAGTGATTCATTTGGGTAAATAAACACAGGTCCGGTATTGTACGTTACAAAACGTTCTAGCATGGTCGGAAACCGAATACCCTCTCCGTAAGATCCTCTTAAAAAAGTAGCTTTTGATAGTTTGTAGTTTATTCCTGTTCGGATAATGGGTTTGTTGTACACATTTGTATTGTTTCTAAAGTTTTCAAAGCGTCCACCAAATGAAAAGTTTACACCCTTGTATTTTAAATCGGCTTGCGTGTATATAGAGTGGTTTATGTTCCTGCTTTTACCGTAAATTTCTCTATCCTGCCCTTCGCAATACCGAAATGTGTAGCCAGAGGTTACCGTTAAAAAATCTTTAATTTGTTTTTGCACTTGATAATCGGTGTAATAGACACTAGAAAATCGCTTTGCAGTTGCATTGGTATATTGAGTAGAATCTTCATAGCCAGGGTAAATATTTACTCTAAAATAGCGGGTGTTTAAAGTATGTTTTATACCCTTTTCAGCATTGTTAAAGGATACAAATGGGTCTACACTTACATAGGCGTTGTCTTTAAATCCTGGAGCATCGTCTAAAGCCAAATATGCAAGGGTATCGTGTTCCCACATAATAGCATCTCCAACTTTACTGCGCATTATATTTGTTTTTACTCCATAAGTCAATCCCTCAATTTTTTTTGAGTATACGGTATAGCCCATATTAATTCGGGCTCTTTTAGTGGTTACTTTTTGCACAAATCCTTCATCGTGAAATAGATTTGTACCTAAAACAAAATCTTTATTGTCTTTTTTATGCGAATGAAAATAGGATATGTTTGTAGCCGAATTGTATTGTCCTTTGTACCAATGTATGGCATCTCTTTTTGGTTTGCCGTATGCTGTATGCGTAATGCTAAGTTTGTTTACAGGTTTTGAAGTAGGATAGCTGGTTCTAATATTTATGGATCCATTTAATGCCGAAGAACCAAAAAGAACTGAGGAAGCGCCTTTAATAATTTCTATTTGAGAGATGTTTTCCATGGGGATCAATTGCCATTCTGCAGCTCCTTGGTCTCCGTTCATTAACGGCATACCATCTACCATAACCATAACTCTTGATCCTGCACCATAACTCCAACCACTTCCACTTCTTATGTTAGCTTGGCCGTCTACAATATGAACCGCGGGTGCTTGGTTAATTGTTTTGTCGATTGATGTTGCTGTTTTGTTCTCTATCAATTTTGGTTTTATAACATCCATGGAAACGGTAACCTCCTCAATTCGCTGTTCAAATTTACCAGCCGATACTACCACAGTACCCAATACTTTTGAGGCTTCTTTTAGTGTTACATTTAACAGAATTTGTTTAGATTCGGTACTGCAAACTTCTTCAATTTTTTCTTTGTAACCGATGTATTGAAAGCGTAACTCGGTACATCCATTCGGTATTTCTATTGAATAATTCCCTTCATAATCCGAGCTAGCTCCTAATCCATTAATTGCTGGTGCAGAAATATTGACTCCTATTAGTTCTTCTTTTTCCAAATTACGAACCTTACCCGTTACTATATTTTGAGAATAAACATGGCCTATACCTATGAGAAAAGAGATGAGTAGTACGTATGTTTTCATTCTATTTGGGGATTAGAATTTAGAGGTAATTTTTACAGAGAATGTTCTTGGAGCACCAAGCGAACCAGGTCTTATTTGGTACTCTCTATTTCCAGCATTTTCAACCAAGCATTGGATGCTAAAATCTTTGTTAAAGTTGTACAAGAGTCTTACATCTGCAATAAAATCTCCTGAATAGAGTCTTTCTCTTGATTGTTTAATACCCATGTCAAATATATTTGCATCAGCTAGGGTAAATATATCGATTACTTCTGAATTAAAGGCGCCGCTTTCAAACAACTGGTCTATGTTTTCCATAAAGGAGTTGTAATGCAAGTGCGAACCAATAGTCCATTTTCCGCGTGTTATAGCTAGGTCTAGCTTTGCCATGTGTCGGTATCGGTATTTTAAAGTTTCACTCTCTGGGTTAGATGAAGTTGAATTGTAAGATAGTAAACTTTGAGCTGCTGCGATTTGTTCAATTACCGTTACAGGTATTAAGGAGGTATCTATTGCGCCATTACTAACAAAACTTTCAACCAATGCATCTAAGCGGTCGTTGTACGATCCATAAACGTCATTAGGTTTTAGTGCTACAGGAACCATGTAGGTATAACTCATTCGAGTGTAAATGTCCCATTCCCCAACGCTACCCTCTGCGAGAACAGATAGATCGAATCCGGTTATCTTTGTTTGTCCAACATTAATGGGCTTAAATCCTATCCCAAGCGGATTGAGTCTAGTAGAGTCTCCCCACAAGCCATAACTGTACTCAACCATGTCGTTGTACCTCATTTTAAACACAGCTACATCAAAATAAGATTTAAATGAATCGTTAGGCGCCCATTTGTATTTGTAACCTATTTCTGCAGTATATCCAGTTTCTGCTTTTAATTCTGGGTTTGAGTAAATCGATATTTGTCCGGCATCTCGGTATAAAAACAATTCGTACATAGATGGAAATCTATAGCCTTGCCCGATAGAAGCTCTAAAGAAATGACGATCGTTTACTTGGTAAATTACACCGCCTCTAAATATTGGTTTTCCTTCTGTTCTGTTTCTCACGTTGTAGGCTTCATATCGAGCACCAAAGCTGTATAATAAAGGGCCTTTTGTGTGGTCTAGTTGAGAAAAAAGAGCATAGTTGACGGCGTTTTGTTTGCTTTCAAAAAAATTAGATAAGCCAACAAAATGGTTCATAGTAAAACCCGATGTTAAGGTGTTTTTTTTAAAGTATTTTTGAAATAAATATTCAGAATACAGTGCAATGTAATTGTTTAATTTTTCAGTCCCATCAGGATTGAAATTGGTTTGAAGCAAACGTGCCTGAAAGTCGTGTTTTGTGTTGTTTCGAGTATTTAAGTAAGATGCTTTCGGGTTTATGTTTAATTGAGCGCTTTTAAATAGTGAGTAATTTTTTCCGCTAAAGGGAGAGTAGCCTAAGGAATCATTCAAATAAAGAAAACCATCTGTTTCATTAAACCTCAAATAAGAGGTATTTAAACCGTATTCTAATCCTTTAATTCTTTTAGAAATAAAATGGGTGTTTAAATATAAGCGAACTCTGTCGTTGCCTAAGTGATGGATTTTTTGAGTCGTATCTGTTTCTGTAATCAGTGTGTCAATAAGTCCCTGATATCCTTCGCTGTTATGGGTTTGAAGGCCAAAACTATAGCTAACGTTTTTACGTTTTTGACTGTGGTTAAAGTTAAATCCATATTCATTTAAACTAATGTTTAACGGGCTCGCCCAATTTAGCGATGCTCTTTTTGCTTTGTCAAAATATGTATTGTATGCCGTAACTGTTGTTTGGGGTTTTGTTGTTGGTTTTTTACTTGTAATGTTAATAACTCCATTGAGAGCTGCTGAACCAAATAAAACCGAAGATGCCCCTTTAATAATTTCAATACGTTCAATATTTTCTGCTGGAATTAGTTCCCATTGAACAGCTCCAGTGGCTGAATTAGTTATTGGCAAGCCATCCAGCAGAACTAACACTCTGGATCCAGCTCCATAACTCCAACCACTTCCACCTCTTATATTTATTTGTCCGTCTATGTTATGTATTCCTGGAGCTTGTGCAATATTTTGTTCAATATTGTAATTATTTTGATATTCAATAGTCTTTCCTTTAATAAGATCTAATGATACACTAATGTCTTCTAATCGTTGTTCAAATTTTCCTGCACTCAACACAACGGTCTCCAATTGGTCGTATTTGGTTTGGAGTTTTATATCAATAGTTTGTGCTAAATTATCTGTTACGTTTAGGTCAATAGATTTTAATTTATAGGCTATATGTTGCAAAAACAATTTATGAAATCCTTGGGCAATATTTAATTCGAAATAGCCGTTACTATCGGAAAAAGTTCCTTTAGAATTTTCGTAAATAATATGTACATTTGGAATAGGCTCTAAATCGCCTTCATTTTTTATATGCCCAGAAACCCTTACCTGAGCAACAGAAAAAAGGCTAGACAGTAATAGAATACTTAGTACACGTAAATATAATCTTGACATAATTATAATCTGATTTCCCAAAAATAGGTTTTTCTTCTATGAATTCAGCAAAAATGTATCAAATAGCACTTACCTTACTTCCAAAGGTGGGGGATGTTTTGGCAAAAAAACTAATTGCTTACTGTGGTGGGGTAGAGGCTGTATTTAAAGAGTCTAAAAAATCCTTGTTATCAATTCCAGGAATCGGAACTGTTGTTGCAAACTCAATTCTTTCTCAAAAGGTTCTCTCATCTGCCGCATTAGAAATACGTTTTATGCGTAAACATAATATTAATCCCGTCTTCTTTTTAGACGAAAACTATTCATTTCGTTTAAAACAATGTGCTGATGCACCTATAATGCTATACACCAAGGGCAATGTTAATTTAAATGCCAAAAAAGTTATTAGCATTGTTCGTACAAGAAGTGCAACTAGTTATGGCAAGCAATCTACTGAGAAAATAATTGAAGGTTTAAGCCAATTAGACGATGTTATTGTAGTGAGTGGTTTGGCCTATGGGATTGATATAGCCGCACATAAGGCTTGTTTAAAATACAATGTTCCCACCTTAGCTGTTTTAGCTCATGGCTTGGATCGTGTTTATCCTAAAATACACACACGAGTTTTTAATGCTATACAAGCTACTGGTGGTTTGATTTCAGAGTTTACAAGTGGGGCAAAACCGGCTAAAGAAAACTTCCCCAAACGAAATAGAATTATAGCCGGTTTAGCAGATGCAACTGTTGTTGTTGAAGCTCGAAAGAAAGGAGGTGCTTTAATTACTTCCGGTATAGCCAATTCTTTCAGTAGAGATGTATTTGCTTTGCCTAGTAGAGTAGGCGATGAGAATTCCGAAGGTTGTAACAATCTTATTCGAACAAATCAAGCTGCACTCATACAATCTTCAAATGATATCTGTTACTTAATGAATTGGGATAAGAAAGTCTTGAAAAATCAAAACCAACAAACTTCTCTTTTTTTAGATTTAAATAAAGAGGAGCAATTGGTGTTTGGTGTTGTCTATAAAAATGATAGAATTTCTTTAGATCGTATCATTTCTGAGATGAATTTAAGTAGAGCTGAACTATTACAAGTGCTTTTACAATTAGAGCTAAAAGGTTTAATTGAATCCTTGCTTGGTATAATTTACATAAAGTCTTAGAAAATTTAAATTTTAATTGTAGTAAAAACAAAAAGCTTTAGGTTTGTACCTTAATTAATAAATTTAATATAATGAATATGAGCACTAAAATCGATGCTTTTATAGAACATGTAAAAGTTAGAAATGGCAATGAGCCAGAATTTATTCAAGCAGTTACTGAGGTAGCTGAAACTATTATCCCTTTTATCGAACAAAATCCCAAGTATAAAAATGCTATGCTTTTAGAGCGAATGGTAGAGCCAGAACGTGTAGTTATGTTTCGGGTTCCTTGGCTTGATGATAAAGGCGAAATACAGGTAAATAGAGGTTTTCGAATTGAAATGAATAGTGCTATTGGCCCTTACAAAGGAGGTTTGCGATTTCATCCTTCCGTTAATTTAGGCGTGTTAAAGTTCTTAGCTTTTGAGCAAGTATTTAAGAACAGCCTTACTACTTTGCCTATGGGCGGTGGTAAGGGTGGTGCAGATTTTAACCCCAAAGGTAAATCAGACAATGAAGTTATGCGTTTTTGTCAAAGTTTTATGTCTGAATTGTTTAGACATATTGGACCTAACACAGACATACCAGCTGGAGATATAGGCGTAGGTGGACGAGAGATTGGATTTATGTTTGGACAATACAAACGTTTACGAAATGAATTTACTGGAGTGCTTACAGGTAAAGGATCTACCTGGGGAGGCTCATTAATTAGACCAGAGGCCACAGGATACGGTTGTGTTTATTTTGTAGATGAAATGCTAAAAAATAAATCAGATTCTTTTAAAGGTAAAACAGTAGCCATATCTGGTTCTGGTAATGTAGCCCAATATGCTTTGGAGAAAGTTATACACTTAGATGGGAAAGTTCTTACGGTTTCAGATTCTGGAGGGTATTTATATGTTCCAGGTGGTTTTGATTTAGAGAAATTAAAGTACCTAATGGATTTAAAAAATGTTAGAAGAGGTCGTTTAAAAGAGATGGCCAGTGCATTTGATGATGTTCAGTATTTTGAAGGTCAAAGAGCTTGGAACTTACCTGTTAATGTTGCTATTGTTTTGCCTTGTGCAACTCAAAATGAACTGAACAAACAAGATGCAGAGCTTTTAGTCAGCAAAGGTCTGCAATTGGTTGCAGAAGGGGCTAACATGCCTTGTACACCTGAAGCTGTTGAGGTTTTTGCCGATGCTGGTGTTCGTTTTGCACCAGGTAAAGCTTCCAATGCTGGTGGTGTAGCTGTTTCTGGATTAGAAATGTCTCAAAATTCATTGCGGTTTAACTGGTCAAGAGAAGAGGTCGATCAAAAACTAAAAGTGATCATGAAGAATATACATCAATCTTGTGTAGACTATGGTACAACAGGAGGTACTATTGATTACGTAAAAGGCGCTAATATTGCAGGGTTCGTTAAGGTAGCTGATGCTATGTTAGATCAAGGTGTTGTTTAAATAAAACTCAAATAAAAAAAAGGCTTCCATTTGGAAGCCTTTTTTTTTGATTAAAATAGAAGTATACCTTAACTGTTCATAGATACTAAGAACTCCGCATTATTGTCTGTTCTTCTAATTCTATCTTTTAAGAATTCCATAGCTTCTAACGGAGTCATGTCTGCCAAATGCTTTCTCATAATCCACATACGTTGTAATTCTTCTTTACCCATAAGTAGATCTTCTCTTCTAGTACTAGAGTTTACTAAGTCTATTGCAGGGTAGATTCGTTTGTTTGCAATTTTTCGATCCAATTGCATTTCCATGTTCCCTGTACCTTTAAATTCTTCAAAGATAACCTCATCCATTTTTGAGCCTGTTTCAACCAAAGCTGTAGCAATGATGGTTAAAGAACCACCATTTTCTATATTTCGGGCTGCACCAAAGAAGCGTTTCGGTTTGTGTAAAGCATTTGCATCAATACCACCGGAAAGAACTTTTCCTGAAGCTGGAGAGACTGTGTTGTATGCTCTAGCCAAACGTGTTATAGAATCAAGAAGTATAACTACATCGTGGCCGCATTCTACCATTCTTTTGGCTTTCTCGAGTACAATATTTGCTACTTTAACATGTCTTTCAGCGGGCTCATCAAATGTTGATGAAACTACTTCGGCATTTACTGTTCTTGCCATATCTGTAACCTCTTCAGGACGTTCGTCAATAAGAAGGACAATCATGTATACTTCAGGGTGGTTTTTTGCAATCGAATTGGCAACTTCTTTTAATAAAACCGTTTTACCTGTTTTTGGTTGCGCAACAATTAAACCCCGCTGACCTTTTCCTATCGGTGAAAATAAATCAATAATTCTAGCTGCAGTACCTGCATTATTGTCTGCTAAATTAAATTTCTCATCCGGGAAAAGTGGCGTTAAGTGTTGGAAAGAGACCCGGTCTCTAACGTAACTTGGATCTCTTCCGTTTATTTTTTCAATACTGGTTAATGGAAAATATTTTTCACCTTCTTTTGGAGGTCGAACTACCCCCTGAACGCTGTCTCCTGTTCGTAAACCAAAAAGTTTTATTTGAGAATGTGATACGTATACATCATCAGGAGAATTAAGATAATTGTAGTCTGATGAACGTAAAAAACCATAGCCATCGGGCATAATCTCAAGTACACCTTTGCTTGCTATAATTCCCTCAAACTCATATTCAACTTTCTTCTTTTCAGTTTTACTTTTAGGAGCGTCTTTTATTGGATTAGCCTGAGGTTTGACTGGTTCAATAACTTTTTTCTTAGTCGAAACAATTTCGGAGCTATTCTCTTTAGTTAGCTTCAAAGAAGTTTGTTTAAAGTCAATCGATTTTTGCTCTGCTTTTTTAATTCTATCTAACTGAGTTTCTTTTTTCCTATTTCGAAGAACTCTGTTTTTAGGATTGGGTTTGTCTGGGTTTATTCTGGCTGCCAATGTTTTGGATGTCGGCTTTGTTTTACCTTCATCTTCATCTTCATCTTTATTCTCTCGCTGAGCTACAACACTCTTTTTTAGGGCTTCCTCTTTTTCTACTTTCTTTAGTATTGGTTCAGCTCTTTGCTTTTTTGCCTTTGGCTTATTCTCTTTCGCTACTTTATCAATTACTACAGATTTGGCTGTAATTTTTGTTGCTTTTGTTTTTTTAGGATCTATGGCTTGAACATCTAAAATTTGATAGATCAAGTCCATTTTTTTTAAGGATCTAAACTTAGGAATATTCAAATCTTTAGCTATAACCTGAAGTTCGGTAAGTAGTTTGCTTTTTAATTCTAAGATGTCGTACATAAATGTTTTTGGTACAAAATAAGTCAGAGTTGACTTTTGTTTTGGAAGTTTGTTTGTGGTAATGGTTTCAAATGTGCCTGAAACAATTTGTTCTATTGCAATATTACAAAAAAAATTATTTTAATTATTTAAAATTAAATATTTTTATTTACTATTTTTTATTGTTCGATTTTTCTCATCGTTTATAAATTTTTAATTTTACCAAAAAAAGATGATTCAAAGAATTCAGACTATTTATCTTTTAATAGCATCCATTGCTTTTGCTTTACTTTCATTTAAGATTCCATTTTGGAGTTTAAATGACGAATTTATGTATGCTCAAAATGACAATAAGGTATACCTATTACTTATTACATTGTTTGTTTTTTCTTTAATTGGTATTTTCTTATTTAAGAAGAGAACAGTACAAATGAAATTGCTACGACTTTCAATTTTAATAGAGTTTGTAGTTGTAGTTCGGTTGTTTCTTACTTATAGGGAACTTAACACACCTCTAGACGCCAAAGTATTCTTTTTATTGATGAGTGCTTTTGTAGCCTTATTGTTGGCTTACAGAGGCGTTAAGAAAGATGAAAATTTAGTTCGATCTGTTGACCGTATACGTTAACGTTTACCAAGCTCAATCACTTCTAATTCTTTTATCTCTTTGCCCTCAATTGTAAACCTTAACATTGTTTTTATTTGATGGAAGCCGTGCTTTCCAACTGCGCCCGGATTCATGTGAAGTAAATTTAATTTCTTATCATACATCACCTTTAAAATATGAGAATGCCCACTTATGAATAATTGTGGCGGGTTTTTCTGTAGAGCTTCTTTTATATTTGGTGCATATCGATTTGGATAGCCTCCTATATGAGTTATCCATACAGTTACCTGTTCACAGGTAAATTTTTGGTGTAAAGGACAAATTCTTCTTATAATAGCATTGTCTATATTGCCATAAACAGCCCTTAACGGTTTAAATTTATTTAATTGATCATAAACATCAACATGCCCAATATCTCCTGCATGCCAAATTTCGTCACACTCTTTAAAGTGCTTAAAAATTGCTGGGTCTAGGAATGAATGGGTATCGGAAAGAAGTCCAATTCGTTTCATTTGTCTTTATATTGAGGCTTTGTGGTTTTTTAATAAGAATTTTAATCAATCAAAATTAGATTATTTTAAAGACATTTTAATTAACAAATTAACAATTGAAGACATAGTGTTTATTTCATCAATCTTAGTATTTTTGTGCTAAATTGAGTTTTGTGAGGTATTTTATTAGTTTGGCATACAAAGGAACAGATTTTCATGGGTGGCAAATTCAACCCAATGCTATTACTGTACAACAACAAATTAACCATGGTTTATCAGTTCTTTTAAAAGAGGATGTGATGATAATGGGAGCTGGAAGAACTGATGCTGGTGTTCATGCCAAACAAATGTATGCACATTTTGATACTCAAAATCCTTTCAATTGTAATACATTAACTTACAGATTGAATGGCTTTTTAAAGGATTCCATTCGTATTAAATCAATCTTTGAAGTTTCTGATGAAACGCATGCTCGTTTTAATGCCTCTTCTAGAGTTTATGAATATTGGTTGTGTGAGCACAAAAACCCTTTTTTAATTGATGGTGCTTGGTTTATGAACACTAACTTAGACTTTGACTTGATGAATGAAGCTGCAGCATATTTACGCACGGTTCGAGATTTTTCTAGTTTTGCCAAAATTCACACAGACGTTAAAACTCATATTTGTGATGTGCAGTTTGCCAAATGGGAGTATAAAGATGAAAAGTGGGTTTTTACGATTAAAGCAGATCGTTTTCTCAGAAATATGGTTCGTGCAATTGTAGGTACACTCGTTGAAGTTGGGAAGCTCAAATTATCCATAGCTTCTTTTAAAGACATTATATCAAAAGAAAATAGAAGTTTAGCAGGTGTTTCTGCTCCAGCAAAAGGACTTTATTTAGTAAATGTTAATTATCCAAATAATCTTTTAAATGGCAATTAACAAAACCAAAGTTCCATTCGACTTTAAGTTGCTTTCGCGTGTTTTAGCTTTTGTTAAACCCTATAGAATCCTGTTTTATGGCAGTATTGTATTTAGTATTTTGTTGGGCCTTTTTTCAATTGCTCGGCCGATCATTATTGAACATATAGTAGATAACTTTATTGTAGATGCAGATCCAGAGATGCTCTTGAGCTACAGTTTAGTGATGTTTGGTCTTTTGTTTTTTGAAGCTATATTTCAATTTGTCTTTATGTATGCTGCCAATTGGATTGGTCAATCGGTTATCAAGGATATCCGAAAAAATCTGTTCGAAAAAATCCTATCGTTTAAGTTAAAATATTTTGACCAAAACCCTATTGGTGCTTTGGTTACACGAACCATCTCAGATATTGAAACCATTGCGGAAATTTTTTCAGGAGGAATATTAGTAATTTTTAGTGATTTATTTAAAATTATTTTGATTGCTTCATGGATGTTTTCACGAAGTGTTATGCTTAGTTGTTTATCATTAGCTGTTTTTCCAGTGCTTATTTGGGCAACTAAATATTTTCAAACAGCTATGAAAAGTGCTTTCGAATCAGAAAGATCTGCTATATCTAAGCTCAATACTTTTGTACAAGAGCACATTACTGGTATGAAGATTATACAGGTATTTAATCGAGAAGAGATTGAGTTGGAGCGTTTTAAACAGGTTAATTTAGGTTTTAAGAATGCAACGATTAAAGCCATTTGGCATTTTTCTATTTTCTTACCTGTTATAGAAATTATGAGTGCAATTTCTCTAGGAGCCATGGTTTGGTATGGTGGCTTAAACATGTTATTGGGAGGCGAAGTTACACTGGGTTTAATGATGTCTTTTATTTTATTTATAAACATGCTTTTTAGACCGGTAAGACATCTTGCCGATAGAATTAATGTATTGCAAAGAGGGGTTGTGGCAGCTACTCGAGTTTTTAAAATTATTGATTCAGCTGATAACGTTCATGTAAACGGAACCCTAGATCTTTATGAGGTTAAGGGAGAAGTAGTTTTTAAAAATGTTAATTTTTCATACAAAGAAGACGAGCCCGTTCTTAAAAATGTGAGTTTTAAAATAGATGAAGGCAAAACCTTAGCCATTGTTGGAGCTACTGGAGCTGGTAAAAGTTCCATTGTAAATTTACTGATGCGGTTTTACAAAATTAACTCTGGAGCTATTTTTCTTGACGGTAAAGACATTTCAAACTATAAATTGCATTCGCTCCGAAGTCATTTAGCGCTTGTATTGCAAGATGTTTTTCTTTTTTCAGATACAATTTTTAAAAACATTGTTTTGGATAAAGAGATTTCTCTAGACGAAGTTAAGTTAGCTGCAAAAGCTATTGGTTTAGAGGGATTTATAGATCAGCTTCCAGGTGGTTACAACTACAATGTTCGTGAAAGAGGTGTTATGCTTTCTGCTGGGCAAAGACAATTAATTGCATTTTTACGTGCCTATGTATCCAATCCTAGTGTTCTTATCTTAGATGAAGCAACCTCTTCAGTTGATTCTCAATCTGAACAACTGATTCAAGAAGCAACAGCTAAACTTACACAAGGTAGAACGTCTATTGTTATTGCACACAGACTAGACACTATTAAAAATGCAGATAAGATATTAGTTATGGACCGTGGTGAAATTGTCCAGTCTGGATCCCATTCAGCGCTTTTAGCAACGAAAGGTTACTACAGTGATTTATTTGATTTGCAATACAGTGAGTAAAAGCTCAGAACCGTATTTTTAGTTTATATTCAATAAAAAAGGCGCATAATAAATATGCGCCTTTTATCAAGTCAGCTTATCTTTCCCTCGAATTATTGACTTGATTTTTATTTAGTCCAAATTGATGTGTTCAATTTTTAGTGTTGCTGAAAACCAAAAGGTTAGCATTTTATTAACTTTTTTTTCATATGTAGACTTTGTATCGCATACTTACTGTTTTTTAACTCATATTAATACAAATAATGACAACATCTATTTTTATTTACACATTCAAGTGTAATTTTAACTTTTTTATTTAATTGAAAGGAAAGACGTACGAATACGCCTTTCCTAAAGCCAAACTTATTATTTAATTCTCATGGCTTTTTAATATAGTAATTATACATAATTAAATATTTAATTAGCTCTATATACAGTTTAATGTTTTTGAATTTAAATAGGTTAACACATAATTTACTTATTTTTAAAAATAATAATTGTGTGGATAGATTTACTAGTTCTACTTATTAGTAAATAAGTACAAAGTCGTTATTTTATTTGCACCATCCTTTGTAAGTTTGCATTGAAAAGCACCTGACTCTATCGCTTCTTAGGAAGAGGAAAGTCCGGACATCGTAGAACGTTATACTAGTTAACGGCTAGGCATTATTTTAATGACAGCTAGTGCAGCAGAAAAAAACCGCCTTCGGGTAAGGGTGAAAAGGTGAGGTAAGAGCTCACCAGTACTTTTAGTGATAATTGTAGCTGTGTAAACCTTATAAGATGCAAGGTCATGTAAACTAAGGCTTCCTTAGGGAATAAGAGTTGTTCGCTCAATCTTAGAGGGTAGACCGCTAGAGCTACTTAGTAATAAGTAGTGTAGATAAATGATAGAGGTTCACTTGTGGATTACAGAATCCGGCTTATGACGGGGCTTTTTTTTAACACAAAAAAACAGCTTGAATTAAAATTCAAGCTGTTTTTTTATTTTGAGTGTGTTTAGTTTATTTTGTTGAGTGTTATTTTTAAAATTTCATCTTCTTTAGCAATAGCTTTTGCCATAACCAGTTCAGCTTTAGCAAGTATATCATCTACAAAGGTACTATCGTCAAAGTCTTTGCAATTTATTTTAACATTTAAAAAAGCACCTATTACCGCTGTTCTAGCGCAAAGTGCTCCAACTCCAGCATCTGTTACAGAGTTTGGATTTCCAATTTCGGCCATTTTCTGGATCATATCCATGGACTTAAGAGCTATTTCCATAACCCTAAATGGCGTTAGGATGGCATGTTTTGTTGCAGCGTTTAGAGCCTCTTTTCGAGTTTCTTTTTCAGATGCTGAGCCTTTTGGTAGTCTCATCGCTTCCATTATTTTGTTAAATGAGTTTGTATCCTCGTCTACTAAAAATATGAGTTCATCTTTTAGCTGTTGCCCTTTTTCTGCCCACTCAGAAAACGCTTCCCATCTTTCGTCCCATCCTCTTTTGTGGGCAGATAAGTTTGCGACCATTGTCGCAAGTGAAATGCCCAAAGAGCCCACATAAGCAGAAATTGATCCGCCTCCAGGAGCAGGACTCTCTGATGCTGTTTCATCTGAGAATTCAGTTAAAGACAGGTCTACTAATTTTTTGTGTTCACCATCCTCAAGCATATACTCTATAATCCGATCTTTTGGATTAAATGGGCTTAATTCATCTAAGCCCATACTCTTGATGGCAATCTTAATTAATTCACTTTCTTGAACTCCTGTAGATCGTTCTTGTTTTCTCAAAAAGTATCTTCCGGCTTCTAGCATTGCATTTTTTGGAACCAACCCAATAAGTTCAGAGCCTGTTACGTGAACCCCTCTAGCAGCTGCTTTTTTCAGTGTTTCATCGTAAGCAATATGAAACGGTGTTTCTTTTATGTTTGTTAAGTTCATGGTTACCTGAGTAATTCCATATTCTTCAATAAACCAACCAATGGCTTTTACGTGTTTAAGTGCTCCAGGAGTCCATAAAGTAGTGCCATCAGCATCTTTTATTATTGCTCCAGATAGTTTTTCACCTTCACGTTTAATTCTTCCTTTTTCTCTAATATCGTAAGCTATTGCATTAGCTCTTCGAGTAGAGGTTGTATTTAAATTTACGTTGTATGCAATTAAAAAATCACGAGCCGAAATTGCTGTAGCTCCAGATTGGATCGCTTTAACAAATTCTGCTGGCCCGAAGTCAGGCTTCCATTCTGAAGTAACCAATTTGGATTCTAATCCTTCGTATTCTCCATGACGAACATTTGCTAAATTTCGTCGTGTTGTATTTTTTGCTGCATTTTCATAATAGTATCCTGGAATTCCTAATTCAGTACCAACTCTAGCTCCAAGTTTATGAGCATACTTAACCACCTCATTCATTTCTATATTTGCGATTGGCACAAGAGGACAAACATCTGTTGCACCCATGCGTGGATGTTCTCCAGTATGCTTACTCATATCTATAAGTTCTGAAGCTTTTTTAATGCCTAAAAAGGCTGCTTCTATCACATCATCAGGGCTACCAACAAATGTAACTACTGTTCTATTCGTTGCTTTACCTGGATCTACATTAAGTAGTTTTATGCCGTCTATCGATTCTATTGCGTCTGTAATTTGTTTTATTACAGACATGTCTGAGCCTTCAGAGAAGTTTGGGACGCACTCAATAAGTTGTTTCATTTTTGTTCCTATTAAATTAGAATGCTAAGTTACTATTTGTATTGATTATTTTTTTGTTTTCATCATTATTTTAATCCATGTAAGAGCTCATTTTACGCTATGTTTAAACCTTCTTTGTAGCTTAAAGTATTGTATGTATCTTCGCCGGCTTATTACATTCACTAAACACGATTTATATGAAGTCTTCATTTCAATTTATTGATAAAAATCAAGGCAGTGTAAAAGACGATCTTTTATCTGGAATTACCGTAGCTCTTGCCCTTGTTCCCGAGGCCGTAGCCTTTGCTTTTGTTGCAGGAATTTCGCCTATTGTAGGCTTGTATGGAGCATTTATGATGGGTTTAATTACCGCTATTTTTGGAGGTCGTCCTGGTATGATATCTGGAGCTACTGGCGCTTTAGCCGTAGTAATGGTGAGTTTAGTTAAAGAAGGTAATGCCATGGGTGATGATGGCGCAATGCTTGGGCTTCAGTATTTGTTTGCAACCCTTATTTTAACAGGTGTATTACAAGCTGCTGCAGGCTTTTTTAGAATGGGTAAATTTGTTCGAATGATACCTCATTCTGTAATGATGGGATTTGTAAATGGCCTGGCAATTGTAATTTTTACTTCTCAACTTGGTATGTTTAAAAGTGAAGGCAATTGGCTTGAAGGGGCTCCTTTGTATACGATGCTTGGTTTGGTTGGCTTAACCATGTTTATTATGTTCTTTTTACCAAAATTAACTAAAAAACTACCTGCTGCTCTTATTGCAATTATTACCGTTTCGTTACTTGTTATATTTGGTGATATTGAAACAGAAACGGTAAAGTCATTTATTGTTGCTGGTGGAGGTGAGGGAATAAAAGCTGGCTTGCCTTCTTTTAATATTCCTTTGATTGCATTTTCTTTTGAAACTCTTGCGTTTATTTCGCCTTACGCTCTTATACTTGCGGCTATTGGTTTAATTGAGTCGCTAATGACACTTAACTTGATCGACGAGCTTACAGAAACTCATGGTAGTGGAAATAGAGAATGTGTTGCGCAAGGAGCAGCTAATATTGTAAATGGCTTTTTTGGTGGTATGGGTGGTTGTGCAATGATTGGGCAGAGTATTATAAATATTAAATCAGGAGGAAGAGGAAGGTTGTCTGGAATTGTTGCTGCTTTAGCGCTCTTGTGCTTTATATTATTTGCTTCTGCTTACATAGAAATGGTACCTATTGCCGCACTTGTTGGTGTTATGTTTATGGTTGTTATTGGAACTTTTGCGTGGAATACATTTAAAGTATGGAACAAGATCCCTTTGCCCGACATCATTGTCATTATTTTAGTTACTGTTTTAACGGTTATTTTTGATTTAGCTATTGCAGTAATTGCGGGTGTAGTTGTTGCATCTTTAGTTTTTGCTTGGGAGAATGCACTTCGCATTCGTGCACGTAAATCTGTTGATGAACACGGTGTTAAGCATTACGAAATTTACGGCCCCTTATTTTTTGGTTCTATAGAATTATTCAATTCTAAATTTATAGTGGATGAAGATCCTAAAGAAGTCGTCGTAGATTTTAAAGAATCTAAAATTATGGATCAATCGGCTATTGAAGCCATAAATAAATTAACAGAGCGTTACCTTTCCGTGGGATCCCCGGGTACCGAGCTCGA
>JGI24919J38490_100113_pt1 | contig 38244 bp, 42 predicted proteins | sample LinPFosmplate7_FD_38490 | JGI IMG/M metagenome (IMG submission 38490) | reverse complement strand
TGCAGGTCGACTCTAGAGGATCCCACCCGAACGCTGAGTTGTCGTACCGATCCCAGCGTCAGATACTCTGTAAATATGGTCCGGATTGCAGCAGCTTCGTGCTGGTTCACCACCAGCGCTTTGGCGTGAATAAGTTCAGATAGATGTGAGACAAGATTTTGTTGCCAAGATTTAGGCGACCTCGGAGACTGAGAATTGAAAGAAACCAGCTCACGAGGCCAATATGCAAATCATCGGACTGCACAAGAACGTTTATAAACTTTATGCTTGGGCGCGGACACAAGAATGTTTGGACGTGTACCGTATCAAATACGAAGCCCAGGTTCGCCACTGGGAAGCTTTGCGCGCGGAGGGTGTCTGCGTAGCAAAATGCGCTGCATTCGTTGGCATCTCCCGCGCGACATATTATCGACACAAGCGGATTTTGAAGAATTTGGCGCAAGGGATAATACCGCCGTCAAAGGCTCCCAAGCATCGCAATAAATCACAGTGGGGCGATGCAGAAAAACAGTTAGTGCTTGAGGTTCGCCGTGACAGTGAAACCTACGGCAAGGAGAAAATTGGGGCTATCTTGCGGCGCGACAAGAACCAAACCATAAGCGACAGCACCGTAGGGCGCATCTTGGGATATTTACGGGCGAAAGGCTTGATAACACGATCAAGGTCTGCACCCCAAAAGCGCAAACGTAACTTCTCCAAGGGCCATGCCAAAGGCTGGAACTATAAAGATTACAAAGATATAGAGGTGGGCGAGCGTGTGCAGATCGACCATATGACCGCCACCAAAAACGGCGTCACATCCAAGCACTTTCAAGCCTGGGAACGGCGGAGCAAGCATATCCACGCACAGGTTTATTCGAATGCCACCGCGCGCTCTGCCAAACGGTTTTTGCAAGAACTTGTGGAAATAGTTCCCTATAAGATCATCTCGATTCAAGTCGATGGCGGGTCTGAGTTTATGGCCGATTTTGAGACAGCGTGCGAACAGATGGAGATCCCGCTCATTGTGCTGCCGCCAGCAAGGCCGAAATACAACGGTGGTGTCGAGCGCGGCAACCGCACCTTCCGCGAAGAGTTCTATGCGTGTCGTGATCTCATTGCCGACAGCATAGGAGCTATGCGGTTTGAACTGCGAAAAGCTGTCGAAAAATACAACAAATTCAGGCCTCATCACGCCTTGAAAGGTAAGACACCGATGGAGTACCTTCGAATCAATCAGGCCGATGCCGCATGAGTCTCAAAAGACATGAACCTATACAGTCGATCACATCATATCCAAGCGGAATGGCACCGCCCATCCACATCCCCTTGCGTTTGGAGGCGGCTACTTTGTCACGGATCCTCTCGGCCGTCACCTCGCGCTCAAACTGCGCGAATGACAACAGTACGTTCAGTGTCAGGCGCCCCATAGATGATGTGGCATTGAACGCCTGCGTTACCGACACAAACGACACCCCCGCCCCGTCAAACACATCGACCATCTTGGCGAAGTCGGCAAGCGACCTGGTGAGCCGTTCGACCTTGTAGACGACTATGACATCAACACGCCCTGCCCCAATGTCTTTCAGAAGCTTTTGCAGACCGGGGCGGTCCATTGTTCCACCGGAGAACCCGCCATCGTCGTAGCGTTCTGGCCGTTCAGTCCAGCCTTCGTGCTTCTGACTAAGAATATATGCAGCACAAGCCTCTCGCTGCGCATCAAGCGAGTTGAAGTCCTGCTCAAGCCCCTCCTCCGTCGACTTGCGGGTATAAATGGCGCAGCGCTGGCGGATCATGACTCACTCCCTTCACGCAATCCGAAGAACCTTGGTCCGTTCCGATTTGTGCCCGTCATTGCTCGCGCGACTGCTGACAGTGAGGTGTAGCATTGGCCGTTCCAAGTAGCGCCGCCCTCGGTCACCAATACTTCGTGCGTGGTCCCAGCCCAGTCTTTCAGGATGCGTGTCCCGACTCGAGCCGAATCCAGAATGTTACCTCCGCCGTGCTTGGTATCACCTGTGCCAATCCTGGCCCGAATGACCCGATTCCAGGCGCGCCGCGTTTGCGCTGCTTCACCTCCAGCCATTGCGGCCTGGGCATCCCAAGCAAACGTTAACCGCATTAGGCGAGCGGTGAATGTCTTGGGCGGATCTGCGTCTTTGACTACGGTCCAGAGTTGGCGAAGCTTGGCAGCATCTGCGCGCTCCAGAGTTCGGAGATCCAGTCTGTTCGCGGCTTTTGTCACAGGTCTTCCCCGGACATTGCGCGGTAGCGTGTAACCTTTCCCGACCGATCAAGGTCGATCGACAGCCCTGACGAGCGCAACCTAGAGATCGCAGCGCGAACTGTGTGGGGTTGCCAGCTCATTTGCTGCTGTTGCGGTGAATATTCGTCAGACGGCTGCCTTTTTGAGCCTATTTAGGTGAAATTGGCCACATTAACGTTTCCGTTTTTTTGCACAGGCCAAGCGAATAACCTGATAACCAGTTGATAAAACTAAAACTATTCCTCAATCACCATTGATGAAGTGATCGTTTTCACAGCCATTATTCAAAAACAAAGACCGTCTTGTGCCGTATGACTTAGGCCAAGATGTGCAATCAAAGCAGAATGAATGCCATTCACACCTTGTAAGTATGGAACCTCTATCTTAAGTGGGGCGCGTGAAGTATTCTTTCACCGAAATTTCCGGCTCCCTATGTAGATCGTCGATTTCCAATTTAAGATCGCACGACACCGAGGCCACAGCATTATGCGGGTGGTAAGTATTAGGAGAAGACGGATGGCTAATGGCACCGTAAAATGGTTCAACGCAACTAAAGGCTTCGGCTTTATTCAACCAGACAATGGCGGCAACGACGTGTTCGTACACATTTCTGCTGTTGAGCAAGCAGGCCTTTCCGGCCTGAACGACGACCAGAAAGTTTCTTACGAACTGGAAGCTGGCCGTAACGGCAAAGAATCTGCGACTGCCCTTAAACTGGTTTAAGCTGATTTGGGTGGGATTTCCCGCCAACTAACAACTCTAAGACGGCGGTTTGGACAATGTTCAGACCGCCGTTTTTGTATCAAATGCCCACGCCGGGTATTGGCGCGTCTCTCACCACAGTAATCGCGCCCAGCAATGGCCGAGGTTCCCGTCGAAATTACCGACTTAGGGCGATCACCGCTAAGCCGACTCTTGGCGGTGTTTGCCATCACTCAAGCGCGAAAGATAAAGTGTGCATGCCGCGCCAATAGCCGCGCCAACCAACATGATCGGTATAGCCGCAGACCAATCCCCATACCAAGCGACAAAACTTGCCGCCAGCGGTGGCCCGGCAAGTTGGCCGACAGCCGCGCCCTGAACCAATAGGCCGCTGATTGTTGCCATTACCGATGGGTGTGGCGCGTGGTTGGGTAATTCCGAAAACAGCGAACTGGGCACCAGACCAGCAAAACCGCAAAATCCAGCCCCTGCAATCACGCGCCACAGGCCTGCAACATCGTTGCTAAAAACGATTGCGCCGCAAACTGCCATGCCAAGGCATCCGGTCAATATTAACGTGCGAAAGTGAAATTTAAGCCCGTGCAACCAGCCCGAAACACCATTGCCAAGGACATTGAAAAAGATCACAGCGGCGCTGACCAAAGCTGCTGACAAAGGTGTGAAACCGTTTAGTTCAATTAAGATCAACGGCAGGAAACCGGCAACGATCAGATAAAGGGCTGCATAAACCGCGAAAATAACACTTAGCAGAATTGGCCCGCGTCGCATGGCATATTTCAGGGTTTGCCTGATCGCAGGACGCGGAATTTGTTCACCAGGGTTTGCCGATACGCGCGCGCCAACGATATAAACCGGAATGGCAACAAGCAGGATTAAACATGCAGTTATCCACCATAGCACGCGCCAATCGTAATAAAACAGAATTGGGCCGGACAACGCCAACATGATGCCCGAGCCCATCGGCATATACATCCCCCACAGCGCTAACGAGGCCTTTCGGTTAACCTCAGATACTGCCAACATGATTAACGATGGCATCGAAGCCGACGTAAGGATAAACCCCAGCCCCTCAAAAACACGGGTTAAAAGCAGGACGTTGCCGTTTGAAACAAATCCACCTGCAATGCCTGAGGCGGCCGTTAACAGCATCCCGAAAATGGCCACCTGAAGTTGCCCAAAGCGATCCGAAATCGTACCCAGAAACACAGCAAAACCAGCGGCGATTGTGCTGAAAATTGCGACAACCCAACTAGACTGCACCAACGTCAATCCAAGTTCCGCCTGCAGCGCAGGTAAAGCCGCCGGGACTTTACCAATTTGCAACGCAACGGCAGCCCCCGCACTGATAAGCACGGCGACCTTCAACCAGGATGTTTCCGTCTCTTTCACGTATGCCCTTTCCACAATACCAGGCACAATTTCGTGGCTGCAATTACAACCGTTTGGCCAATGGCCTCTTGATAGGCGGGGTCACTGGTATTTGGAAGCTCTCAATCATCTGCAGGCCCCATGCCAGCCGTTTCGCCTTGCGGTATGTAAACGCGGTCATTGACAGTTAAACATGTATTCAAGTACCATTATACCACATAATTCGTAATTCTCGACTTGAACGGTCCATAAAAACCGGATTTGCACGCATGAAAACGACGGTATCAATGGTTATTAATGGCAGGGAGCAACAGCATCTCGTGGCTGACGGCGCACTGTTGATCGATTTTCTTCGCGAACAACTTGGTCTGACCGGAACCAAGCAGGGCTGTGATGGGGGCGAATGTGGCGCCTGTACGGTTCTGATCGACGGCAAGCCGCGCTTAAGCTGTGTGACCCTAACCAAAACCGTTGCAGGCAAGCCGATTGAAACCGTCGAGTCACTTGCTCAAAAGGGCCGGATATCGCGGCTGCAGGCAATGTTTCATGAAAAACTTGGCACACAATGCGGGTTTTGCACGCCGGGCATGATTATGGCTGCCGAAGGCTTGCTGCGCCGCACCCCAAACCCGGATGTTGTGCAAATAAAAACGGCCCTTTCGGGTAATCTTTGCCGCTGTACGGGCTATGTCAAAATTATCGAATCTGTGCAGGCAGCGGCTCAAACTGATGGGGGCGCCGGATGAAAGCGCGCCAACAAAATTCAGTGGTTGGCAAAAGGACACCCTTGATCGACGGCGTTGAAAAGGTCAGGGGCACAGCCAAATACACAGCCGACCTAATGCCAAAGGACGCCCTTGTCGGGCGAATATTACGCAGCCCTTACAGCCACGCCGAATTGTTGGCGGTGGATGCCAGTAAGGCCCGCGCCCTTCCGGGGGTTATTGCCGTGGTGATCCCTGGTACACTATCGACCCGATGAAATGCACCGAATGTGTGGGCGAAGAAGACGAGCCACAATGTAAACTTGTCTGCCCCGAAGCTTGTATCGTCGACAACCCTGACTGGGAAGAAACTGAGGAAGAACTGCAAGCGAAATACGACAGCCTGCAGTAAGCTGCGTAGTCCGGTTTTCCTGCATCCTACAGTTCAAATCGTGAATGTTTCATTTGCAACGGCTTGCATCATGCAATAGCCACTGAACTAGGAATTCAGCAGGGGAACAGGAAAATGAGCGGCCAGAACCAGAATAAGATTGCAGTTTTTAAGGCGATTGCCAATTCAGTGATGGCGCAAGGCTCGGATACTATGTTCGGCCTGCTTGGCGATGCCAACTTGTTTATGGCCGACGAATATGTGCGCAGTTACGGCGGCACTTTCATTCCTGCGACCCATGAAAATAACGCGGTTCTGATGGCGCTTGGTTTTGCCCAGGTGACTGGCAAAACAGGGGTTGCCACAATCACCCACGGTCCGGCTTTAACCAATTGTCTGACGGCATTGGTGGAAGGCGTCAAAGGCACGTTGCCGGTGGTATTGTTATGTGGTGACACCCCGGTTGCAGATCGCGATGGCGCGCAAAACCTGCCCCAGCGGGAACTCGTACTTGCAGCGGGTGCCGGGTTTGAACAGATGCGATCGCTTGATACGGTGACCGTCGATATTGCCACCGCGTTTCGCCGGGCCCGGATTGAACGACGCCCCATCGTTTTGAACATGCCGCGTGATTTCATGTGGCAGGAAACTGCCGCCCAGCCAATTGTACATGCAATCGTCGATGCGCCAACCAACGCAGCGCTTGGCACGGATCTGGAAAACGCTGTGGGTATCCTTGCGGCGGCGAAACGGCCGATTATTCTGGTTGGTCGCGGCGCGGTTTCTGCACGTGCCGAGATCGTCGAACTGGCCAATCGAATTGGTGCGCCCTTAGCAACCACGCTGAAAGCCAATGGATTATTTCAAGCCGAACCCTTTGGTATCGGTGTGCATGGCACGATCAGCACGCCCGCCGCAGTTGATACGATACTGGCCAGCGATTGCGTCGTTGCTTTTGGCGTAGGTTTTAACCGTTTCACCACCGTTGATGGCGCCTATCTTGAGGGTAAAAGGATCATTCAGATCGACACCCAGTTGGTCGAGATTGGCAAGAACGCGCAAATCGATGCCGGTTTGGTTGGTGATCCCGGATTGGTAGCAAAAACCATGATACATTGGCTGGACGAGGCTGAAATTCCTTCGTCAGGCTTTACGAATGAATTGGACGAAACGGCCCTGAAATCCCCGCATCCGATTGAAAAAACAACGCAAACCGAAGGGTTTATCGATTTAACCCAAGCTTTGATGGTGCTGGAAACGGCAATTCCGGATGACCGCATACTTGTCAGTGATGGCGGGCGTTTCATGGGTGAGGCCTGGATCAGATTTAGCGTCGCACATCCGCGGAATTTCTTTCAAACCACCAATACCGGCGCCATCGGTTTGGGAATGGGCCAGGCCATCGGTGCGGCGCATTCAGGCCGGGGTCAGCCTGTTTTGCTGGCAACAGGGGATGGTGGGTTTATGATGGGCGGGTTAAGCGAATTCAGCACCGCCGTGCAAACCAAGCGCGATCTGATTGTGGCGATTTGTAACGATCAGGCCTATGGCGCGGAATATGTGCAGTTCACCGACCGCCAGATGGATCCGACGATTTCACAATTCAACTGGCCGTCTTTCGCCGAGGTTGCCATTGCAATGGGCGGGCAGGGGGTGACGGTTGAGAATGCCGCTGATCTTGATAAAGCCGTGCAAGCGATTGCGGATCGGGACGGCCCACTGTTGATTGATTTGCGAATTGACCCGGCTTTGGTGCCGCGCATGCAGTTTTAAGGCGCAGGTTACGCTGGGTGATCACTTTAAGAATTCAGGTTGGAAATTCGCGAAACGCTGCCAGTTAAGCACTGCCTCGTTGCACGTTTAATGCAATAAAATCAGGATATTGAACCCTGTCAAAAAGAACCACTAAACTAGTTTAGTGGTTTAGTCGGAACAGCGAGAAGCAATACCATTAAACCGGTTTAGTAGTTTAATCAGAGCAGCGTAAAACCAAACTCGGGCAAGGTTTTACTGAAGTTCACGTATAAGCGTAATCCGCTGGGCTGGAACAAATCCGACCGAGGCCAAATAGGCGATCAGATCAATGTCGTTCCAGTTGATTTCTGTGCGTACATTTTCGACCCGCAAAACGGCCAGGTTGGCCATCAATTGGGACATCAGCGCATGGCCCACACCTTGTCCTTGATACCCCGGATCAACGCCAATCGTGTCCATAACCGCTTCGGGGCTGGTATGGCCAAATTCACCCAAATCAACCCGCGCCATGATGAACCCGACCGGAAAACCCTCTAACTCGGCCACGAGCGATACGCGAACCCCGCTTTCATGCAGACTTTCATCCAGTTTACGGGTGTAATAATCCGTGCGGTCTAATCCGGTGCTGGCTTTGTCTATTGAAATGATTTTGCGCAAATCCGCTTGCCCCATTGATCGCACAGGAATTCGGTCGCGCGACAAGGCATCAAAATCATCACTGTTAGGCGCGCTGTAATCCAGCTCGACAATACCATTATCTGCGGGGTCAGCCTGTGTCCAATTTGGGATTTCACTTGTGGAACGCGTCAATACCGTACGCGCCGCCAAATCAAACCCGGCACCATTAAAAAAACTGATGACACCGCCATTTGACCATTCGATCTGGCTGGACAGGCTGCCCACGCCTTTTCCCACCAGCACCTTTTCCACCGCGTCCAGCAATTGCTGGCCGTATCCTTTGTGGCTGTGTTCAGGATCAATGCCGATGGCATCAAGCGCCGCGCTAGCCGCAGAGTTGCCAAATTCCCCTTTAATCAGTTTGGCAAAGGCGAAACCTCGCAATTTTCCATCCCCGTGCAATCCGACATAAACGTAATCTTTTGGCCGCGAGGTGGCGAAATCCAATCGACGTACAAAATATCCACGACGTGAAATACCGGTTGTTGCCATATCAAGGGCAATGACTGCTTCCAGATCAGCCGCGCTTAGGGGTTTTAGGATAGGGGTATCGGTCACATCGGGCCTCGTGTCTTTCAGTGGTTGTCGCCATAGGCGGTTGCAAGTTCCATGTCGGTTTCGCTGTCCAAAAGATCATCCAGCATTGGCAGTAGGGCCATTTCTTCTTTCTGGATATGGGCGAACATGCGTTCGATCAGCTCGGCGGCGTGGGCGCGAAAATCCGTCCAAGCAGCCTCGGTAAATCCTGTTTCAAGGGCTTGGGCAGCAAGGGTGGAAACCTGTTCCCCTAAAGGCAAAATGGCCGCATGTTCTTCGCGCAGATGCTCGCCGATGCCAACATCCCCGGCTTCTTCCAGCCGCGTGAATAGCTCGTCTTCTTCAAACGCGAAATGCACGCTGATTTCTTCGCGAATTGCGCCTGCGACATTTTTTAATGTGCGATGGATGGTGGGATCATTCACATCCGGGGCTTTTCGTTTGGCCTTGGCGATCAGTTGATCCAGCGCTTCGATCACCACAATAGTCGCCTGATGATCCTCGTGCAGCATTTGTGCTGTGCGGCGTTGAAAGCTCATAGTCTACTCCAAGCAGGGGCCATTTAATAACCCTATTTAAGTACTCTAATACGTATTTATGAGAGCACAAGTTTTTCTGGCCTTAAAAAATGGGCCTTATGGTCGCGGGGCAGACATGCGTTTGACCACCAGGCCCGAAAAAACCGCAAAGGCCACAGCCCCAAGAAAGCCGGCAATTGCACCGAATTGAATGAGGTATGTGAAATCCAGTGCTATGCCTGCGCCACAGAACAGCAATGCTGCGTAATGACAGATCAGGTGAATGTTCAGTGGCAATTCTGGCGTTAAATCAGATAACAACGGCGGTCGGCCACCCTTATTTGCCCCATGCATAGACGCCAGAAAGGGCAAAATACGTTGCAAAACCCCCATCAGAAACGTCAACAACCAGCCTACAAGCGCCAGGAACCCAAACAGGGCTGCCCCATTCGGAACGGCCAGCCCAAACAACATCACCACACCGACAAGAAGGGCGAGGATCAGAAACACCCAGGACGATTTAATTAGCCAAATGGCCCGCCCATGCCGTTTTCGCATGCTTGATATCAGGGCCGTGCGCATGATCGCGACATAGACACCGCATGCAAGCGGGGCCGAAATGCCGGACAAAGAGACCAACATCGAATTGTCGATCAATTGGCCAAACGTAAACAAAATCAGCGCCAACAATGCCAACCCCAATTGCACCCAGCCGGGTCTGGGTTTTGGCGGGGCAGAAAGTATGAACATCGGGATCAGCACTTGGCTAAAACCAAGCACCAACAAGCCCATGAACCCAAATATTGCGATGCCCATATGAGCGATTGCAAGCGATTGATGGTCGCGCAGAAAGCCGGTTTGGTAATCTATTGTCAGGGTCAGGCCAAGGCCGACAAGCAGTGCCAATCCCAGCATCGCCCCCACCCATGAGCGGCGACCACAGGAATTGCATTTGTGCGGCGCAGGTTGTCGATGGTCAGAATGGCGAAGACCAGCAAGCCGCCGCTGACCAAGCCGCCGCCGATATTCAATGCTATTGGTGCGATACTCACCATGCCAAAGCAAAGAACCAGCACACCCGGCGCAAACAGCCAGAAGCTTAGGGTCGTTGGCCAAGTGCGCAGCAATGAACGCCGCGTGACCACGGGCAAAAGTTGATAACTGGCGCCAATCGCCGCCATTGCCAGCACCCCCAGCGTCAACAGGTGGGTTGCTGCCAGTACTAGCCCCGGACCGCCTTCATATCCCGCCAGATTCGCAGCACCAAAAAACAGAACGATCCACGCCAGTACTTGAAAAACTGCCGCCGCGATAAAGAACCGGAACGGGATCGAGGCCGGCAATAACCGACTGCCTGCCCCGCCAAGGAATGTGGCAGCCATGCTCATGCGGTTTTTTGCAGTAAAAGGCGCACTTCGCTCTGATCGCCTTGGATCAATTCATATTGCCAACCCAGTTCAGCAAGTTCGGGATACAGATAAATCGGTTCACGGTCGTGATGCACCGTCACGGGGCCGGTTTGGTTTGGCATTTCTAACTGGCGCAAAATGGCAATCATCGGTTCCGGCGGTGGTAATCCGCGTACATCTATATGCAACCCGTCAGGGGCGTTCCAATGGATGCCCGGCAGTTCTTGCGACATTGTCCCCCGCAGTTTTTGGCAAAATTTGGGTCTATTACAGATAACAGTACTATTATACGAATTTTGTCGCTAGACTAGATAAAAGCCTGATCAACCTGTTGGTTTCGGGCGCAATTAGACACGGTAAGGGGGCAACTTTGTCAACAGCGGACCACATTCAAATCAGACCCGCAGACAAGGCTGATCTCGCAGCGATTTCAGCCTTGGATGCGCGGGTAACCAGCAATGCCAAGCCGGATTACTGGCAGGATATTTTTGAACGCTATGCCACGCGACGGGTCGATCAGCGGTTTTTTCTGGTTGCACATTTGGTTGAGGCCGATCCGGATTTTCCGATTTTGGGATATATCGTCGGGGAAATCCGGGGTTGGGAATTTGGTTCGGAACCCTGCGGATGGATATTCGCCTTTTCGGTCGAACCAGACACACGCCAACAGGGCATCGGCGAGCAGTTGTTCGAGGCCATATCAGCGGCGTTCAAATCTGCTGGCGTCAATACAATGCGCACAATGGTGCCGCGTCAAAACCAGTTGCATATGGCGTTTTTTCGCAGCGAAGGCATGGTGGCCGGGCCGTATATTCAACTTGAAAAAGAACTGGACGAATAGCTTTGCAAAAATCAAGCCGACTGGCAATTTTCGCCCTGATCGAACTGGCGTCAAACCCTGAAAAACAGGTTTCCGTGGCCGAAATTGGCGAAAAATACCGGGTGTCATCCCACCATCTGGCCAAAGTTATGCACACATTGGGTCGGGCGGGGTTGGTGCGGTCAATTCGCGGTGTTGGTGGCGGTTACAGCTTTATTGGCAATGCACGGCGCACGACTTTGCTGGACATAATTGAGCTGTTTGAAGACACATCAAGTGATTGCAAACTAGCAGATACATCCAAGGCCGAAGCCACCGAATGGGTGTTGTTTGATGTGATGTGCGAAATTGATGATATCGCCAAAGCGACCTTTGGGGCGATCACCTTGTCCACCATGTTAATGCAGATTGAGCGCAAGAAACGCCCGCAAGCCAAAAGCGGGCCATCCATTCGCGCGCTTTAAGGGATCGGAATAACCGCTGTGGCTTCCAGTTCGACTAATCCCGGATGATCCAACAGGTCCGACACGAAAATCATGCTCATGGCTGGGAAATGCTTGCCCATCAGATCGCGCCAAACTGCGCCAAGCTGTTTGCGTACAGCCAGATATTGCGGTTTGTCACAGCAATAGACGGTCATGCGACAAATGTGATGCGCCTCGGCCCCGCCTGTCGCTAAAACCGCCAGAACATTTTTTAAGGCCTGCTCAAATTGCGGCACAAGTTCCTGACTTTCAAAAACCTGACCGGCATTCCAGCCCACTTGCCCGGCCACATAAATAGTTTCCCCCACTGGGACTTTGATGCCGTTAGCATAGCCAATGGGGGGTGCCCAACCTTCGGGGTGAAGCGTTTGCATTGTTGGTCCTTTAACAGTGAAAGCAATTAACAGTATTATGGTACGTGTTTACGAATAATGCAATCAACATCGTTTAAGGACGGGTAAAGTTGAGGCACCCACGAATTCCGAGGTCTGTGTCATTTATTTAATAGCAAGCACGGGTCGGATTTTCAGCCCAACAACGCATTCAGGAATATCCGGGGGATTTTCACCCAACTTGGTTTATATGCGAACTTGGTTAGCAATTCGCCGATCTTATGCTGTTTTCGGTTGGTGATGAACCAGGGCGGCTTGGGCAGTAGGGTAAAACCACCGGACAGCAAATTGCGCGGAAAGGGCCGCCAGGGGGCTTGCACAACAGTGCGTTCAACATCTTCCAGCATAAAGGTGTTGTGCACCGTGCCGATGCCGCTTTGCACATCGTTCAAAGTATGGCCGGGAAAAGCGCCCCAGGGCGTTGCTGTCAGCAAAAAGCCAAGCCCGGTCCAAGCGTTTATCGCCACATGTCCATAATGAAAACCTGCGATCAATTCTTCAAACCGCTTCTTGCCGATCTGTTTGATTGTGCTGGGATGGATCAGAATATTGCCGCCAAGGGTGCCGTATAAGTGCTCGTTAGCGTAGGCTATGGCTGCCGCTAGATATTTTTCAGGATCGGCTTCCGCGATCTTAAATGTTGCAAGCGCAGGGGCGAAAACCTCGTTATTTTCCAGCCATTTATCGGTTTTGCCGCCCATATCCGCCAGCACAAGCGCAGGGGCTGCGTCCCGATCAATGCGAACGACATTTTCACCGTGTCCGGCGAATTCGTCCAAGCGATCTGTGGCCCCCGGGTAATAGGCCTGACGAGGATCGGACTTGGCAATGATCTGTTCGACTTTCTGAACTAAAATCCCGGTTTTGTCCCAGTTTGTTGGCAGGATCAGCGACTGACAGGCGACGCAGTTAAAGCCGGAATTATGCATCTTTTGCGTGGCGATATGTTGGGCTTGAAAGCTGATATCGGCGTTTGACCAAGTCCCTGGCACGACAATCGTCGGGGAAACAGCCCCCAATTCGGATGTGATACGCTTTGTATTGATCGGTGTTCCTACCTTTTTATTTGTTGCCCCCTTGGCACCAGCACCCCAAACAATTGTGTCATGGGTGTCCCCAGCGCCGGTAATATGAATTTCGTCGATATCTTTGTGGCCGGACAGATACGCACCGTCCGCCCCGTCACCCTTGATGATGCGCAGGGCATTACGGTCGATCAGGGGTTTCAAACTGGCCTTAAGAAAGTCGGTCAGATAGTCGTTGATTGGATTCATCTTAAGGATCACAACCTGATTTTCTAAAAATAGCTTTTGAAAACAATCAAGTGGGGCGATTGCAGCGATATTTCCAGCCCCCAATATAAGCGTGATTTTGCCCTTACGCTGATCTGCTGGGCTGTCATAGGCGCTGGCCGCGTGGTCGGGTAGCGACGCTTTTGTGATCCCTTTTTGCATCCAAACCTCGGCCTTGATGCCCGATAGCAAAAGGTGATCCCAAATGTTGTGCGGCATCACTTTGACGGCCAGTTGCCCGTTGCCAAGCTCACGTTTGGGTAAGGATTTCAGGAATTTTTTGTCTTTCATCTGTTTAAGCGTAAGCATCAAGCCGTTGCAGGTAGAGATCACCGCATAGGGGCCGGAAATCCATTCTTCACCGACAAGCGAAGAGGCGTCGGGAATACCCTTTTTACGTGCTGCGGTTTCAGACCAGTCTTGCGCCACCAGCATTAGGGCGTCTTTGATTTGGTTCAGTATTTCAATGCGTTCCGGGATATCGGTTTTGGCCCATCGGTCTTTCGCGGCCAATAATTCGGCGATTGCGGCTTCGTATTCTGCATTCACGGAGGTTGAATTTACTGATTTCTTCGCGGCTGGCATGGCTGCTCTCTTTCGCTGGTTATGCGCATCGGTCACGCGACATAACACCCAGAATGCTGCTGAATGTCCATTCCCGCGAGAACAGACTTACCCATGGTAAGCTGCGCTTTAGCTTTGCAATTCCGGCAAGGGGGGCCTTTTAAGCCTGTCCAACAAGCCCATGACAAGGCGACGGGACATTAAACCGGGCCAGTCGTCGGGATAAAATTCGGCAGGCAGATCCGCGTGGCGCAACAATAGACGACGCCAATTATGGATAATCAGAATGCGCAGGGCGGCGGTTTCATGCGGGGAAGACGTTGGGTGACTTTCTAGCAGCTTGGTGAACTGAGCAAGATCATCGCACAAAGCGTCATAACCTTGGGTGATATCGGCGGGTGCGCAACTGGACTTCAGCCAATTCGGGATGGTTTTTAAATCGCCCTCTAGGCCAAGGAAATCTGAATAATTCTCCGACAGTTTGCCCTTGCCAAGCAAAACGCCCGGGCTAACATTCAGATATCCCTTGGAAATATAGGATTGATCGAGCGCAATGCGCCGGGCTTGGGGCATCGGTTGGGCGATCAGGATGTGCCAGTTTTCAGGTGCCGTTGGTTTCACGTTATAGATACGAGACCGCGCTTCAAGGCTTTGGGCAAATCCGGTTTCGGTCAAGCTGTATCGCACGGTGCGCCCGAATTTTTGACTGCTGATCCACTCGTCTTTGCGCAGGCGATGCAACGCAACGCGGGTCGCTTGTGGGCGGATGCCCATGCTTTCCATAAGATGCGTCAACAATGCGCCACTGATCTGATCGTCTTTGTTGCGCGCCAGATCGCCAAAAAGGGTAACGATCACCGACCAAACCCGAAACCCGTCCTTTTTGCCCAGAATATCCGTGGCAGCGTTTAACAAACTGTGGGTTTGGTTGGTATCCATGGCGGCCTTACTGATCGTAATCCACCACGATTTTGTCGCTGACCGGGTAGCATTGGCAAGTCAGAACAAAGCCTTGTTCAACTTCGTAATCTTCCAGCGCATGATTGGCACGCATTTCAACCTCGCCTTCCAGCACTTTGGCCCGGCAAGTCGAACAGACCCCGGCCTGACAGGCAAATGGGGCGTCAAGATTGGCGGCAAGGGCGGCCTCAAGTACGGATTGGCCGTCTTTTGGCATTTTAAGTTCGCGGGTGGTGCCTTCAAGCGTGACAAACGCCGTGACGTTTGCCGCTGCTGCATCGGCTTTATGGGCGCTGAATTTTTGCTTGGCCCGACCCTGTTGCCCGCTGGCAAAAAGTTCGTATTTGATCTGATCGTCGTCCAGCCCGTGGTCCTGCAGGGATTTGCGGATACCCTGCATCATCGCCTCGGGCCCGCAGATAAATGCCGTATCAACGGTTTTGATGTCGATCCAATGCTTGAACAATTGGTCACATTTTTCAGGGGTTAAACGCCCGGTAAATAGATCAATTTCCTGCGCGTCACTTTTTAGAATGTGGATGACCGTTAAACGGCCAAGATAGGTGTTTTTTAGATCTTCAAGTTCTTCGCGGAACATAATGCTGGTGACGCCGCGATTGGCGTAAACAAGCGTGAATTCCGAATTAGGTTCGCCCGATAAGGTGGTTTTCAGGATCGAAAGGATGGGGGTGATGCCAGAACCGGCGGCGAAACCCAGATAGTGTTTTTTGCCCTTTGCATCGATATCTGTGTGAAAGCGGCCCATGGGTGGCATGGCTTCCAGACTATCGCCAACTGCGATTTCGTCATTGGCCCAGCTTGAAAACGCGCCGCCATCGACGCGTTTAATGCCGACCTGTAAGACTCCGTCGTCTTTGCCAGCGCAGATCGAATAAGACCGGCGCAATTCTTCGCCGTCAAAATCGCGTCGGAAAGTCAGGTATTGGCCTTGAATGAAGTCAAAATCCTTCGCCGCCCCATTTTCAGGTTTAAGCGTCAACACCACCGCATCGCGGATCGTTTTGTGGATATCAGTAACAGTCAGATTGTGAAAACGGGGCATGTGATTTCTCGTGTTAGATGCATTTGAAATAGTCGAAAGGCTCAAGGCAATCCAGGCAGCGCCACAGGGCCTTGCAGGGGGTCGACCCGAATTGGCTGGTGCGTTCAAGCTTGGTGCTTTGGCATTGGGGGCAGCGGGCAGGGCCCCCAGCAGGTTGCGGCGGTGCGATACCGTATTCTTCCAAGGCCACACGGCCCTTTTGGGACAGCCAGTCAGTCGTCCACGCAGGTGAGAGTTGCCTTGTAAGCCGCAGATTATCAACGCCTTTATCCCGAAGTGCTGTTTCGATATCCAGATTGATAATCGAGGTTGCCGGGCAGCCAGAATAGGTAGGCGTAATTGTGATCACAAGCGTTTCATCATGCCATTCAACACCGCGGATAATGCCCAGATCAACCAATGTGATCACAGGAATTTCCGGGTCCGGAATGGTGTCAAGCCAAGCCCAGACCTGATTTACGGATGGTAGCGTGGTCTGCATCAATTCACCATTCGGCCCCGGGATAAGCCCGTTGCAAAAACTGCATATCCGCAAGGATATAACCCAGATGTTCCGTATGAGTGCCGGTTTTACCGCCTTGATGGGCAAAGGCTTTTTGTGGAATTGTCAGTGTCGCTTTTTGCATGACGCGGCCCACCAGATCATCCCAGTCGGCACGCAGGCCAGCAGGATCGGGCGCTATGCCTTCTTTAACCAACAGTGCGTCCACGTCATCGCCGATGAACATCTCACCGACATAAGGGAACAGATCGTCAAGGGCGGCCTGCATACGGGTGTGACTTTCAGGTGTGCCATCGCCAAGGCCAACGACGGTATCGGCCGAGCGTTCCACATGATACGCGACTTCCTTACTGGCCTTTTCAGCAATTGCCGCGATGCGTTTGTCGTTTGATTTCATCAGCTTGGCCAACATCAGGCTGGCCCAGGCATCAAACAGGAACTGACGCATCAAGGTCTTGCCAAAGTCCCCATTGGGGCGTTCAACCAGCAACAGATTACGAAAATCCCAGGCGTCGCGCAGATATGCAAGGTCGTCTGATGAACGGCCTTTACCTTCAACTTCGCCGGCCAATTCCAGCCAGAATTGTGTCTGACCGATCAGATCAAGGGCAGTGTTGGCCAGCGCGATGTCTTCTTCGATCACCGGCGCGTGGCCGCACCATTCGCTGACCCGGTGGGACAAAACCAACGTATTGTCCCCCATGCGCAGCAAGAATTCAAACAGGGCTGTATTTTTGTCCATTACATCGCCCCCACATCATCCGGAATGTCAAAAAATGTCGGGTGGCGATAGACTTTGGAATTTGACGGCTCGTAAAGCGGGCCTTTTTCTTCGGGCGAAGAGGCAGTGATATTGACCGCTTCAATCACCCAGATCGAAACACCTTCGTTGCGCCGGGTATAGACATCCCGGGCGTTTTTAATCGCCATTTCGGCGTCTGGTGCATGTAAGCTGCCGACATGTCGGTGGCTCATGCCGTGTTGACCGCGGATGAATACTTCCCAGAGTGGCCATTCTTTAGACATCAGATTATTCCTTATTCTGCAGCGATTTGCGCGTTTTTCTTTTTGTCAGCATGGGCCATCAACCCGTCGCGTACCCAAGCGCCGTCATCCCAGGATTTAACCCGAGCCGCCATGCGTTCGGTGTTGCAAGGGCCGTTGCCACGCAGCACGTCAAAAAATTCATCCCAATTTGGATCAGAATAATCATACGCACCCTTGTCTTCGTTCCATTTGACGTCCGGATCAGGGCAGGTCAGGCCAAGATATTCTAGCTGTGGTATGGTTTGATCGGCAAAGCGCTGGCGCAGTTCGTCATTCGTGTTGATCTTGATTTTCCAGGCCATGGACTGATTGGAATGTATGCTATCCTTGTCCGGTGGGCCAAACATCATCAAAACAGGATACCACAGACGATCCAGCGCATCTTGCGCCATGGCTTTTTGTGCCTTGGTGCCAAACGCCATTTTCATCATGATTGCATAGCCCTGGCGCTGGTGAAAACTTTCTTCCTTACAAATCCGCACCATCGCGCGGGCATACGGACCGTAAGACGTTTTCTGTAACTGCACCTGGTTCATGATTGCGGCACCATCAACCAACCAGCCAACCGCGCCGATATCGGCCCAGTTAAGCGTCGGATAATTGAAGATCGACGAATATTTCATTTTACCTGCGTGCAACAATTCAAGCAGTTCATCGCGGGTTACTCCAAGAGTTTCACAAGCAGAGTAAAGGTAAAGGCCATGCCCGGCCTCGTCCTGCACTTTGGCCAACAGGATTGCTTTGCGTTCCAGCGTCGGGGCGCGGGTGATCCAGTTGCCTTCTGGCAGCTGACCGACGATTTCACTGTGGGCGTGCTGGCCGATTTGACGGATCAATGTAGCGCGGTAGTCATCGGGCATCCAATCCTTGGGTTCGACCTTTTCACCGCGATCAATATGATCCTGAAAGGCGCGTTCTTGTTCAGACATCTGGTCTTGGGTCTTAACCCCGTGACCTGCGGTTTTAACCATCTGTGCGTACATGATACCCCTCCTGATTGGTGGTCCATTCACCGACCGATTGGTCAGGCAATAGGGAGGAAAATGATTCTGTGCAAGATAAATGTTACCAAAAACGGCGATAAGCAATATATTTTGTAACTTGTCATGCTTTCCCTTGACCTTACAGTCACTGGAACCCCTATATACTGGCAAACAGTCCAAAAGGTTTCCCAGTATGGCACTTGACCAATCTCCAGCAAATGAAAACCACACGCGTTTTCGCATTACCGGTATGAGCTGCGCTGGCTGTGTTGGCCGCGTGCAAAAAGCCATCGAGGCCACACCCGGGGTCACCAAGGCGTCGGTCAATCTGATAACAGAAACCGCTGATATTGATTACACCTCGGAAATCACACTGGCCGAGCTGGCGAAAGTCGTGGATAGCACCGGCTATCCGGCGGCACGTGAAGAAGTGACGTTAAGCATTGAAGGCATGACCTGTGCCTCTTGCGTTGGCCGGGTTGAAAAAACGTTGATTGATGTTGCCGGGGTGGAGGCGGCGAGTGTTAACCTTGCAACCGAGACCGCCCATATCAAATTTGCCTCAGGCCTGACAAATGCCGCAGCACTAGCGGATATCGTAACTGCGTCGGGCTATAAGGCGCATGTTGCCAAAGCCGAAGACACGAACAACCGCGATGCCCGTCGCGATCAGGAAATCGCCAATATTGGCCGTGCCACTTTGGTTGCGCTGGTGTTGGGCTTGCCGGTATTTGTTCTGGCAATGGGGCCGCATGTGATCCCCGGCTTGCGGGGCTTGATCGCCAACACTATCGGTATTCAAACCAGCTGGATGATCCAGTTTGTATTGACCACGCTGGTTCTTTTATGGCCGGGACGGGGATTCTTGACCAAAGGCTATCCTGCGTTGTTGCGCCGAGCACCCGACATGAATTCGCTGGTTGCACTGGGTACATCGGCAGCTTGGGCGTTTTCGACCTTGGTGGTGTTTACGCCCAGCGTCATCCCTGCCGGTTCACGTGGGGTCTATTTTGAAGCTGCTGCCGTCATCGTCACCCTTATTCTGTTTGGCCGCTGGCTTGAGGCCCGCGCCAAGGGTCGCACGGGTTCGGCAATACGCCATCTGATCGGGCTAAGTCCGAAAACCGCGCGGGTGGAACGCGCCGCGCAGGTGGTGGATCTGCCGCTTGGCGAAATCCGGGTGGATGATGTGGTTCATCTGCGCCCCGGGGAAAGCGTTGCGGTGGATGGTCAGGTGATTTCAGGGCACAGTTATATTGACGCGTCGATGATCACAGGTGAGCCGTTGCCAGTGGAAAAATCAGAAGGCGATACCGTGACCGGCGGCACCATAAACACCACCGGCAGCCTGACCTACCGCGCCACCCATGTGGGCAGCGAAACGGTATTGGCCAGCATCATTCGCATGGTCGAAGACGCCCAAGGTGCCAAACTGCCCATTCAGGCGATGGTCGATAAGGTGACATTGATATTCGTGCCTGTGGTCTTGGGTATCGCGGCCTTGACTGTGCTGGTTTGGCTGGTTTTCGGCCCGTCATTGGCCCATGCGCTGGTCGCAGGGGTTGCGGTTCTGATAATTGCCTGTCCTTGCGCCATGGGCTTGGCCACACCGACCTCGATCATGGTTGGTACTGGGCGTGGGGCGGAAATGGGCGTGCTGTTTCGCAAAGGTGATGCTTTGCAAGCATTGTCGAACGTATCTGTGGTGGCGCTGGATAAGACCGGAACCCTGACAGAAGGCGTGCCTGTGCTGACTGATTTTGTCGTTATGGATGGGGTGCATGAGGGGCAAACGCTGGCCCTTGTCGCCGCACTTGAATTGCATTCTGAACATCCGATTGCGACAGCGATTGTAAAGGGTGCCCAGGAACGTGGATTGGCGTTGGTTAAAGCCACAGAATTTGAAGCCAAGCTTGGGTATGGGGCCTCCGCAATCGTGGATGGCAAGAAAATCGCCGTTGGTGCGGATCGGTATATGGATGTGTTGGGCGTTGATCTGCGGGATCTGGCTGCACAGGGTCTGGAACTAGCGGCTGCGGGTAAAACCCCACTTTATGCTGCAATTGATGGTAAAATTGCCGCGGTGATTGCGGTTGCCGATAAGGTGAAAGAAACCACACCGGATGCGATCAAGGCGTTTCAGGCGATGGGTCTTAAGGTTGCAATGTTGACAGGGGATAATGCCAAAACCGCGGCCTCGGTTGCGCAAGCGCTGCAAATTGATGATGTGGTGGCCGAAGTGCTGCCCGATGGGAAAGTCGCCCAAATCAAAGCTTTGCGTGCCAAATACGGTAAAATCGCCTTTGTCGGGGATGGTATTAACGACGCGCCTGCGTTGGCCGCTGCAGATGTTGGCGTGGCCATTGGCACGGGCACCGATGTGGCGATTGAAACGGCAGACGTGGTGTTGATGTCGGGTAATCTGACCAGCGCCGTGAAGGCGATCACATTGTCCCGCGCAGTCATGCGAAATATCCGCCAAAACCTGTTCTGGGCGTTCGGTTATAACACCATCCTGATCCCTGTGGCGGCGGGTGTTTTATTCCCGATCTTCGGGTTGCTGTTGTCGCCAATGCTGGCTGCAGGTGCGATGGCATTGTCGTCCGTTTTTGTCCTTAGCAACGCGCTGCGACTGCGCGGGGTGGAATTGTAAGATGAACATCGGAAGCGTCGCCATAAAATCTGGCCTACCTGCCAAAACCATTCGTTATTACGAAGACATTGGCCTGATTAAACCCGGGCGAGACGCCAATGGGTATCGCGCCTTCATGGAAACGGACTTGCATAAACTGACTTTTCTTGGACGGGCCCGCAGCCTTGGTTTCAGTATTCAGGAATGTCGCGCCCTGATGGCCCTTTATGCGGATCAAAGCCGCGCCAGTGCCGACGTCAAAGCCATTGCGCGCGGCCATCTGGATCAGATCGGCGACAAAATCCGCGAGCTGGAAGAAATGCGGGTAACGTTAAGCGAACTGGTGGATGCCTGCGCGGGCGATCACCGGCCCGATTGCCCGATCCTGAAAGGCTTGGCGGGTAGCTAAACGAAGGATTGCTTTTCCATGCGGGACAATGGGAAACCCATTTATCCGGAAAATAGGCGTGGGCCAGCAGAATGACTTTTTCCACCAAAATGACCGCTATCATCTGCAAGCCGACTATTTAATTTAGACCGTTTGTTCAATCGAATTTGAACATGCGACAATCCGAATACCCGTAAGTGGTATTCCCGGCCCCCAGGAATTGGCGACGTCAATGTTGTGAATCACGGCTAAGGCATCTTTCCCCGGCTCAAGCTTAGGGAGAGAAGCAACCGTTGGCGGTTTGCCCACAAAAGAAAAGGCTTGAACCCCATCTTTTGGTGGCATGATATGAACAAATTGAGAAAGTTCAAATTTGCTCCAACCGCTACTGCTGGCGGTTCCCGTCGCTGAAATAACCATATTTGGCGGTGACTTTTTTTCGTACGAAATCCCAATATCTTCAACGCTATACCGCGCTCACCCCAAAACCCGAAAATCTTCGTGTGTGACGACCCTGAAGTTATCTGAAACCTGACTACGAAAGGTTTTCCATTTTTTGGGCAGGGTTTCTCGAAAGAAGCGAAGGATCGCGTTAGCGAACTGCTTTTGGGTTGGGTAGTGGCGATTATAGGTCACGCATTGGTGCATGACGCCCCATAATCGTTCGATCGGGTTCAAGTGCGGGCAATATGGTGGCAGTTGGATCAGGTGGATCCGGCACTCCGGCCTAGCAAGGAATGCCCGAACGTCTGGCCCTTTGTGGTAGGCTGCGTTGTCCCAGATCACATGGATGAGGCGTTTGTCGGGATTGCGGGACTCGATCTTAGCCAGGAGCTGCACTGCGCTGACACCATCCACGGTGGTTGGCTCAACAAAGGGCGCATCGAAGGTTTCAAGGTTGAGTGCGCCATGGATGTTCACCCGCCCACGCCCCGCTGTTGTATGGATTGCGGGTTTTGATCCGGCCCTGACCCACCCAAAGGCGGGTTTTGTCTGATATTCAGGATGCACAGCATCGGCAAAATAGACGGCTTCATCGGCGGCCAACGCGTTCAGCAAGCAATCATACTTGTCGATAAATTCGGCTTGCTTTTCGGCGGATGAAACGCGCGGGAGGCCTTTCGGTTTCCGATACTCAAACCCCAGTCGGGACATGAGCTTGATGCAGCCCGAGTGGGAGTAGACCAAGCTAAACTGAGCCTCAATATGTGCCCGGATCTCTACTGTCGATCGACAGAAGCGCCCGTCCAGCCAGACGCATAGCTCCGCTTTCTGGGCCGATGTCATGCGGGACTGACCACCCTTCCACCCGTCGGTGGAAAGCGCGTCCCAGCCGCCGATCCGGTAGGCCTTGTACCAGCCGCGAATGGTGTCGTCGTCTATGTACAGAAACTCTGCGATCGCCTGGCAGGACTTCCCGTCGTCAAGCAACAGGATCGCATTGGCACGCCGTGCAACACCGTGGTCTTCGCGCTGGCTGCGCACGCAAACCTCAAGCTCATGCCGTTCTGAAGAAGAAAGAAAACCGGGGCGGATCATGATCTTATCTGAATCGCTGCCCACTTGGACGTCAACCCATCAAATTTCGGGTGCTCAGGGACTCCGAGTATATATAAAATACTCATCATTTTCTCCCAAATGTTTATATCGCTAGAATTTTCTGCTGTGGTTTATTTGTTTAAGTAGTGGCGGCCCTCCCTATCCATTTTCAAAGTTGTTTTACGCATCCGGTTGATTGTCCTCATTATTTCGGCTGAGGAGGAAAAGGAATAGGGGCTGTCCTAGATAACCACAAATGGGGTTATCATGGAACGTATGAGAAAGAGTCGTTTAAGCAAGCACAAACAAGCCCGTCTGATTGAACATGTCGTAGCAGGAACCACTGCGCGAACGGCGGCCAGCTTGTGCGGAGTTCACCGCAACACTGCTGCTTACTATTTCCTTCGCCTGCGAGAGATCATCGCCTATGAACTAGAGGTCGAGAGTGAGGCTATGTTTGGCGGTGAGATTGAGGTGGACGAGAGTTACTTTGGCGGGAAACGTAAGGGCAAGCGCGGACGCGGTGCTGCGGGCAAGGTTCCGGTTTTCGGCTTGTTAAACAGGGGTGGGAAGGTCTTCGCCAAGATTATTCCAGATGCATCTGGTGCCACATTGGTGCCAATCATCAAGCGCAAAGTGATCCCCGATTCAATCGTCTATTCCGACTGCTGGAAGGGCTACAACACGCTGGATGTCTCGGACTTCCACCGCTTCAGGATCAACCATTCTAAGCTGTTTGCAGACCGTCGCAATCACATCAATGGCATCGAGAACTTCTGGAATCAAGCCAAGCGCCACATGCGCAAATTCAATGGTGTCCCGAAAGCACATTTTGGGCTATTCTTGAAGGAATGTGAGTGGAGATTTAACAACAGTGACCCATCATCTCAGTTATTGCAGCTAAGACAATGGGTTAGGAAGCATCTGAACTAGGTATCTAGGACAGCCCCAAGGAATATTCCGGTTTTGAACGTGATAAAGCACGCATAAGAATTCCCCATTTTTAAAATTACAACTTACAATACACTAATTTCCACCTTTTGTCACCTCTGGCCCTAGCCCCCAGCCATGAGAGGCATCAGAATTACTTCGCTGTCAGGTTTTACTGGCGCGAACCAGCTTTCTTTGAAAATCACGCCGTCAATTGCCATTGAAACGCCGCGCTCGATCTGGGCTTCAAGGCCGGGGTAATCCCGGACCAGCGCATCTAACACTTCTTTGAAATTTTTGGCCTCAACTTCAACGACCGCCGCGCCGTCGGTGGCAGAGCGAAGCGAACCCCAGATTGCCACCTTGACCATTTGTTAATCCCCGGCGTTCTTGATCGCTTTCAGGATACGCGGGGGTGACATTGGCAATTCATCCATCCTCACGCCAATGCAATGGGATACTGCATTGGAAATCGCTGCCAGCGGCGGCACGATCGAGGTTTCGCCAACGCCGCGCACGCCGTAGGGGTGGCCTGGATTGGGGATCTCAAGGATGACGGTGTCGATTTTCGGCAAGTCGGAGGCAACGGGAACCCGGTAATCAAGAAAACCGGCATTTTGTAGTTTGCCGTCTTCGCCGTAGATATATTCCTCGTTTAAGGCCCAGCCGATGCCTTGTACGGCACCGCCTTGCATCTGGCCTTCGACGTAATCGGGATGGATGGCTTTGCCGGCGTCCTGAAATACTGTGTAGCGCAGAACTTTGGTGAAACCGGTTTCTTTATCCACTTCCACATCCACCAGATGCACCCCGAAACTGACACCAGCGCCTTCGGCATTCACTTCGTGATGGCCGGAAATCGGCCCACCGGTATTTGGAGATTTGCGCGCGATCTTGGCCAGAGACAGCGGCTCGAACCCACCAGCGTTTGGCCCGGCTGGCTTGGCGTGGCCGTCTTCCCAGACCACGGCGTCTTCATCGATGCCCCAGGTCTGGGCTGCACGCTTGCACATTTCTTTGATCGCACCGCGTGCCGCTTTGATCGTGGCAAGACCTACGGCGAACGTCACACGGCTGCCGTCGGTCACATCGTTTTGACCGATTGAATTAGTGTCGGCAACAATGGTGCGGACTTTTTCATAAGGGATGCCCAATTCCTCGGCTGCCATCATGCTGATTGATGCGCGCGAGCCACCGATATCAGGGTTGCCTTCGGTCACTGAAACCGTGCCGTCAAAGTTGATGTTCATCGACACAGATGTGTTGCCACCAAAATTAAACCAGAACCCGCAGGACAAGCCGCGACCCTGATTTTCGCCAAGTGGGGTGTTGTAATGGGGATGCGCCTTGGCTGCCTCAAGCGTTGCCACAAGCCCGATATCGTCAAATGTCGGCCCATAGCTGGCTTTAGTGCCCTTACGTGCTGCATTTTTCAGGCGCACATCCAAAGGGTCCAGCCCGAATTCGATGCACAGTTCGTCCACCACGGCCTCGACCGCATAAATTGCCATCGGTGCGCCGGGCGCGCGATAAGCCGCTTGTTTTGGTCGGTTGGTTAAAACGTTGATGGCATTAGCCCGCACAGCTTCCAGATCATAGGCTGCAAAGGCGCATTGCGCGCCTAACCAATTGGTCATGTTGGGAAAAGCCCCACCTTGATAGCGGAGTTCAGCCTCGCCTGCCGTGATGCGGCCATCCTTTGTCATGCCGATTTTCACGTCGATTTCCGAAGATACTGTGGGACCGGAGGCTTTGAATACTTCTTCGCGGTCCAGCACCATTTTAACCGGATGCCCGGCTTTGCGTGACAGGGCCAATGCGACGGGTTCAATAAAGGCCGTGGTTTTGCCACCAAAGCCGCCGCCGATTTCACTGGCGGTGACGCGCAGTTGGCTTTCTTCGATGCCTAGGATCGAGGCGCAAAGTTCGCGAATATAAAACTGCCCCTGAGTGCAGCACCACAATTCCCCACGTCCATCAGCCCCAAGCGAGGCCAGACAAGCATGCGGTTCGATATAGCCCTGATGGGTGGCGGCGGTTTTTAAGGTGCGGCTGACGATCTTGTCAGCTTTAGCAAAACCGGCCTTTAGATCACCGTGACCAAAATCATAGGCTGAAATCACATTTTCAGAATATCCTTTGGGGGCGTTTTCTTCGACAAAACCAGCGTTGACCACGGGTGCCGCCGGATCCATCGCGGCCTGAATTTCCGTCACATGTGGCAGAACTTCATAGTCAACTTTAATCAGTTTCAAAGCAGCCTTTGCCACTGTTTCGCTTGTCGCTGCAACCGCAGCAACGCCGTGCCCATCATAAAGCGCTTTGTCTTTGGCGATGATGTGGTCGCGCACATTCATCGCTTCGCCTTTGCGCATGTCGCCAAAATCAGCCGCTGTTATTATGGCTTTGACGCCGGGCAGAGCGTCCGCCGCGCTTGTATCAATTGACAGAATTTTTGCATGGGCATGCGGACTGCGCAGCATTTTTGCCCATAACATGCCCGGGGCGGATTGATCGGCCCCGTATTGGGCCCGACCGGTTACTTTGTCGATGCCATCTGGGCGCAAGGGCCGGGTGCCGATGATTTTGAAGTCGCGCTTTTGATCTTGATCCAAAGCCATTTATCAAGCCCCCCGCATTTCTGCTGCAGCATCCATCACCGCGTTAATTATTTTGTCATATCCTGTGCAACGACACAGGTTTCCTGCCAGCCAATAGCGCACTTCGACCTCGGTCGGGTTCGGGTTCTTTTCCAGCAGAGATTTCGCTGCCACCAGAATGCCGGGAGTGCAGATGCCGCATTGTAAGGCGGCATGTTCGATGAACTTGCGTTGCAAGGGATGCAAAACCTCGCCTTCCGCCATGCCTTCGATGGTGGTTATTTCGGCCCCCTCGGCCTCAACCGCCAGCACTAGACAAGAACAGACCAAGCGGCCATTCATGGTGACGCTGCAGGCCCCGCAATCGCCCGATCCGCAGCCTTCTTTTGCGCCGGTAAGGTTCAAATCATCGCGCAGGACGGACAGTAACGTGTCCCCGGCGTCGCACAGAAATTCGGTCGCATCGCCGTTAACGCTGGCTGTTACGTGTTGTTTTGTCATGCGTTTTCTCCTGCGCGGATTTGGGCGCGACTTTGGGCGGTTTTGGCGGCGCGTTTGGCCAATACTGCAGTAACATCGCGCCTAAATTCGATCGTGCCGCGTTTGTCGTCAATCGGGTTGCAGGCAGCGGAGCAAGCGACCCCAAGCGCATCAAGTGCTGCATCGTCAAGCTTGCTGCCGATCAAGGCGTCGGCGGCGTCCTGCACCAATAAAACGGTCGCGGCGACAGCCCCTAGGGACACTTGGGCGTCAATGCAGGTGCCATCTGCATCAAGCGTTAAGCTGACCCCCGCAGCGCATACCGCAATATCCATTTCTGTGCGTGGAATGAAGCGTAGATAGGCATCGGATGCGTTGTCAGGGCGGGCGGGAAAATAGATCGAGGCGACAAACTCGCCTTTACCAAGCGAGGTCTTACCGGGCGAGATCGGAATTTCCTGAACCGGGCAGTCGCGTTCCCCATCCGGCCCAACGATGCGCGCCACAGCTTTGGCGGCGACCATAGCCGGGACGCTGTCGGCGGCGGGCGAGGCGTTGCAAAGATTACCTGCCAACGTGCAACGGCCCTGTACTTGGGTGGAACCGATCAATTCAAATGCTTCAACCACACCGGGCCATAGGGCGCACATGCCTTTGTGTTCGCCAAGTTCCGCCCCAGAAACGGCGGCACCGACGCGATAACCGCCGTCTTCAGGCGTAATGTCAGACATGCCAGCGATACGTTTGATATCAACCAATAAATCCGGCGCACCTGCACCAAATTTCATCTGAACCAGAATGTCGGTCCCGCCAGCCAGAACTTTGGCAGTTCCGCTGCTTTCAGCCAAAAGGCGTGCGGCCTGGGTTGCGGTTTCGGGGGCGGCGTATTGCATGACTTACCCTTTGCATTGGTGGAACGGTGAATACCCTGAAAAAGGCGATTCCTTGGGTGAAGAATGGAACCACATTGCGCGGAGTTCAAGCGCAGAATGAAAGGTCCGACTGCACCCAGAATGCGTTCAGCCCCGGAGGAGACGACGGCCGGCATCCGAACAGGGCCGTTGTGGAGATCCAAACTGTTCGGTTTTTTGAAAGTGAAATTACGTCAATAAAAATAACAGGTTAACGGCAAAAAACTAAACCACTAAACTAGTTTAGTGGCTTCATAGGGGCAGGTCGGAACACACCAAACATCAGCGATTTTAACAGTGCTGTTTTCGCAAAACCCGACGTTAAACCGGCATGCCCGCCAACCGAGCCACAAGATCGGTGCTGTTACGGGCGTTCAGTTTGGCCATCATGTTGGCGCGATGGGTTTCCACCGTTCTTGGCGAAATTTCCAGATCGCGCGCGATTTCTTTGCTGGTTTTTCCTTCGGTCAGCAGCATCGCCACCTGCCGTTCGCGCCGGGACAATCGGATCAGGGGCCGGTTTTCAGACAGGTCGGCCCAGCTCCAAACCGAATGGGCAAGTGGGTCATTCGGCGTCAGACTTTGCCCGCGAACCCGGCACCAGAAAAGTGAACCGTTTTTGCGCTGCATGATGCGCTCGTCGTCATAGCGCCCACCTTCCAGCATTGCCCTGGTGCCAAGCGTCCCGATGCGTTGAAATTCGTCTTGTGATGGGTACAGAATTGCCAGTGACTTGCCGACAAGTTCGCCCCGTTCAAAACCAAACATCTCGCAAAACAGGGCATTGCACTGCTCAATCTGGCGATGGCGGGTGATCGCCAGGCCAATTGGCGCATGTTCAAATCCCAGATCAGGCATCCGTCTTCCTTAAAACCGCGTAGTTTCACGAATTGCACGTTTTGGCGGCGGGTTCTAGTGTGCGCCAAACATCAAAGGAGCAAATTATGGACGCGCGCATCGTAGGTTGGGGTCACACCCCGTTTGGCCGATTGGATAAATCCCTTGAAGAACTGATTGCGGACGCCGCGAATGAGGCGATTGCCCATGCGGGCATTGCCGCGGCGGACGTGGATGCAATTTATCTTGGCCATTATAACGCCGGCATGGTGTCAGATGGGTTTGCGTCGTCGCTCGCTTTGCAGATTGACGAGGATTTGCGCTTCACCCCTGCCACAAGGGTTGAAAATGCCTGCGCGTCCGGATCTGCGGCGGTTTATACAGCGCGCAATGCAATTCGCGCCGGTCAGGCCCGTGTTGTGCTGGTGATCGGTGTTGAAAAAATGACCTCCAACAGCACCAAAGACGTGACCAAAGCCCTGATGACCGCGTCCTATCAAGCAGAAGAGGGCGGCGTTTCCTTCCCACAAGTGTTTGGTCGGTTTGCGGATGCCTATTTTCAGGTGAACGGGGATAAATCCGAAGTTTTGGCGCGCATCGCCGCTAAGAACCACACAAACGCGGTTAAAAACCCGCTGGCACAGATGCAAAAAGACGTGGGGTTTGATTTTTGCAATACGGTATCGGACAAAAACCCACTGGTGGCAGCCCCCTTGCGTCTGACTGATTGTTCGTTGATTTCTGATGGGGCGGCGGCTTTGGTGATGGTGGCCGAAGATATGGCGCAGGATTTCAAACGGTCCGTTAAATTTCGGGCGGGCGTGCATGTGAACGATTTCTTGCCAATGTCCCGTCGGGATTTATTGAAATTTGAAGGCCCTGCTGAGGCGTTCTCGCGGGCCTATGAACAGGCAGGCGTCAGCGTCGGCGACCTAGATTTCGCCGAAGTGCATGATTGTTTCACTATCGCTGAGCTTCTGGTTTACGAGGCGATGGGAATTACCAAGCAAGGGCAGGGTGCGCGCGCGGTTCTGGACGGCACGGTTTTTGCTGATGGTTCTTTGCCGATCAACCTTTCCGGCGGGCTGAAAGCCAAGGGCCATCCAGTTGGCGCGACCGGTGTTTCCATGCATGCACTGACAGCGGCGCAAGTGACAGGTGAGGCGGGTTCGTTGCAAAAGGACGGCGCGACACTGGGGTGCGTGTTTAACATGGGTGGCTCGGGTGTGGCGAATTACTGTTCGATCCTTGAGGCCGAGGAGGTCGCTTGAACCCCGCTGAATGGTTGATACGCGCGGGGCAATTATTTCCCGACGGGGCGGCGTTGCTGAAGGGGCATAAAGTTGATGCGGATTACGCAACTTTTGCCGCCCGTTCTGCTGCTATTGCCGGGGCTTTGCAGGCCGATCACGGTATTGGCAAGGGCAGCCGTGTCGCCTTGTTTATGACCAACCGCACCGAATATCTGGAAACGATGTACGGTATCTGGTTCACGGGTGCGGCGGTGGTGCCGATTAACGCCAAGTTGCATGCCAAAGAAGCCGCCTGGATCATTGATAATGCCGGGGTTGAGGTTGTTTTCACCTCAACCGATGTGGGCGAAGCGCTGAAGTCTGTCGCGCCTGCCTGTTTGAAAACCATGATTGACGCGCAAAGCCCAAAATATACGGTGATGCGCAGCCATGAACCCTTGCAGACACCAGCAAGGATCAGTGCGGACGATTTGTGTTGGTTGTTTTATACGTCCGGCACCACAGGCAAACCCAAAGGCGTGATGGTTTCCGCCGGTAATATTCTGGCCATGACACTGGCATATTTCAGCGACGTGGACGAAGTTTCAAAAGATGATGCCATCCTTTACGCAGCACCCATGTCCCACGGGGCCGGAATATACAATTTTATGCATGTCATCAAAGGCGCGCGCCACGTGGTGCCCGACAGTCACGGGTTTGATGCCGACGAAATTCTGAGAATGGCGCCCAGCATTGGCAATATTTCAATGTTCGCGGCACCTACCATGGTCAAACGATTGGTCGAACGGGCCAAGGCCACGGGCGCGACGGGTGAAGGGATTAAGACCATAACATATGCTGGCGGGCCGATGTATGTGGCGGATATTATCGAAGCGGTCGATGTGATGGGGGATCGTTTTGTGCAGGTTTACGGGCAAGGGGAATGCCCGATGGGTATCACCTCCTTGCGGCGGGAGTTTGTCAGTGATCGTCGCCACCCAAATTGGCGCGCGCGCTTAGGCTCGGTCGGGGTGGCGCAAAGCCCGGTTTTGGTGCGTATTGGCGATGAAGATGGGAACACCGTGCCCTTTGGTGAGGTTGGCGAAATTCTTGTCGCCGGGACCACCGTGATGCCGGGTTATTGGCAAAACGAGGCGGCAACCGCAAAAACCGTACAGGATGGTTGGTTGTGGACGGGCGACATGGGGGCGATGGACGAAGACGGGTTCGTAACCTTGCATGACCGGTCCAAAGACATGATAATCTCGGGCGGCTCCAACATCTATCCGCGCGAAGTGGAAGAGGTGTTGTTAGAACTGGATGCCGTGGCCGAGGTGGCCGTGGTAGGGCGCAAACATCCCGAATGGGGTGAAGTGGTCGTGGCCTTTGTTGTGCCCGCTGATGGCGAGGTTTCAATCGCGGAATTGGATGCCCGTTGCATTGAAAACATTGCACGATTTAAGCGCCCCAAGGAATATCATATGCTGGCAGAGCTGCCAAAGAACAATTATGGAAAAGTGCTGAAAACCGATTTACGGGCGGCACTGGAAAAGGAAAACGAAGATGGTGAATGATCTTAACGGGCGTATTGCGTTGGTGACAGGCTCGGTTCAGGGCATTGGTTTGGCGGTGGCAAAATCACTGGCAGAACAGGGCGCACGGATTGCGCTGCATGGGCTGGCCGAGGAAGAACAGATTGCTGCGGCAAAGGCCGAATTACTGGCCGCCGGGGCAGCTGAAGTTCGGTTTTTCGGCGGCGATATGCGGGACCCGGATCAGATTGAGGCATTGGTGGACGCGGTCGAAGAATGGGGCCCGATGGATGTGTTGGTTAATAATGCAGGCATTCAGAAAACTGTCAGCCTTGCCAACCTCACGACGGAAACTTGGGACGCGATTATTGCCGTGAACCTGTCAGGTGCGGTTCACACCATGCGCCACGTAATGCCAAAAATGGCGGCGCGTGGCTTTGGCCGGGTGATTAACATCGCGTCCGTGCATGGGCTTGTCGCGTCCAAGGAAAAGGCGCCCTATGTGGCAGCAAAATTCGGGTTGGTCGGGCTGTCAAAAGTCGCAGCCCTAGAATACGCCGATGCGGGCAGCAAGGAAAGCGGCGGTGTGACGGTGAATTGCATCTGCCCCGGCTGGACCGAAACACCACTTATCGAGCCGCAGATCATGGCGCGGGCCGAAAAGTTCGGTGGCGACCGCGAGGCCGGCAAGGCCGATCTGGTGGCCGAAAAACAACCTTCGCGTCGAACGGCAGACCCTGCGGAAATCGGCGCTTTGGCTGTGTGGCTGTGCGCGAAGATTGCGCATAACGTGATGGGCACCAGCATTCCGATAGATGGTGGGTGGACGTCGCAGTAGGGGAATCGCGTATGCACAAGACTAAAATTGCCGTTTCTTGTGCCGCATTTCTGTTCTTGACAGCTTGCATAAGTTTATATTTTACCTCGGTTTTTGCCTTAGATATCAATGATTTAGAATTTCGTGACAAAGTCACAAATGAAATAAAATCCGAAGTTGAAGCAAGAGGTGGGATATGTATCTTTAGCACTAATCCAAGCCCAAGAATGTTTTGCAACCTCGATTACTTGGAAGTGACACAAGTCTCTGTTGGACTAAACGGGCGCGGGGAGTTTACTGTTGGCCTTGGCTCAGTTGGTGGACCATTGTTCCCGAAGTCACGTAGAGCAATCGAGAGCGAAAAGTATCTTCCAAAAGGGCTGGCACAAACCGAGGATTGGATAATTGAGTTGTTGGACGGTTACCCTGTTATAGATGCCTACAGGCTCCATGGCGACATTAGAATTTCGATAGATCTTTGAGGGTGCGGAATTTCGGTGGTATGGTTTGGTATTGTGACAGACATAGTATTGATAAGAAATTTTCTAATGAGGAATAATAGGACATGTTTGCGAATATTTTACGCTGGCTGTCCAACCTAGATTGGACAATGATTTTGATCGTGGCATTTTATTCAATATTGGCCATTCTTTTTTCCATGGCCTTCAGTTTTCGATATGGTGAACCAATCGAGTATAAAATCGCTAGTTCATTTTCAATAACTAGAGACATTTCTGCACTCTTATTGGGGTTGATGGCGATGCCGCTGGCTTGGAGTATTTATTGGCGTCTTGCGTTATTTCATAGTTTGGCAATGGCGATTATTACTTTTCTAACACTGCGAATTTATGTCGATAGTCTTACGGCAGCGAACCCAGTCCTCGATGCAGTTTGGGTTGCAAGCCATGATTATTTGAGATTCTTGTTGCCCTTAGGGGGGCTTATGATTGTGTTGAAATTTTACATACGGCGTGAAAATGCAGCGGAATCCATGGAGAAATAGTGACGCTCTCCAGAAGTCTCACCCCGCCTTAAAATCCCCATCCGCTTTTAATTTCGCCAGCGTCTTATCCAGCGCCAACACGCATCGCTCCATCAGCGTGTCGATCTCGGCCTTGGTAATCACTAGGGGCGGTGAAATTATCATGCTGTCTTTTACATTGCGCATGACCAGCCCTGCTTCCATACAGAAATCTCGGCACATCGCGCCTGCGTCCCCGGGGTTGGCAAAAGCGGCACGGGCGGATTTATCTGGGGTCATTTGTAGGGCGGCCATCATGCCTGTAATGCGAACCTCGCCAACTAGCGGGTGATCGGTCAGCGTTTGCCATTTTGAATTGAGGTACGGTGCGGTTTCGTCCCGCACGGTGTCGACAATGCCTTCTTCCTCCAGAATGCGCAGGTTTTCCAGTGCCACCGCGCAGGAAACCGGATGGCCGGAATAGGTGTAGCCGTGATTGAAATCGTCGCTGTCCAGAACAGCGGCAATTTCGTCGGTCACGACCGAGCCACCGATGGGGGCGTAGCCGGAACTTAATCCTTTGGCAATGGTCATGATGTCGGGTTTGATGCCAAATGTCTGGCTGCCAAACCAATTTCCTGTGCGGCCAAAACCGCAGATCACTTCGTCCGCGATCAGCAATATTTCGTATTTATCGCAAATGCGCTGGATTTCCGGCCAATAGGTTGACGGCGGTACAATCACCGCCCCAGCCCCTTGCACGGGTTCGGCGATAAAGGCGGCAACGTTGTCTTCGCCCAGACGTTCAATCTCGACTTCCAGCGCGCGGGCGCGGGCCAGACCGAATTCTTCGGGCGACATATCCCCGCCTTCAGCCCACCAAAACGGCTGATCGATATGGGTGATGTCGGCAATGGGCAGCCCACCTTGTTCGTGCATTGGCTGCATCCCGCCAAGGCTGGCCCCGCCCATGGTCGAGCCGTGATAGCCATTATGTCGCGAGATGATGGTTTTCTTGGTCGGTTTGCCCTTGATCGCCCAATAATGCCGCGCGATGCGGATATTGCTGTCATTGGCGTCGGAACCGCCATTGGCAAAAAACGTGTGGTTCAGATCGCCGGGGATTAGTTCAGCCAGTTTTTGACCCAGTTGAATAACCGGCGGGTGCGAGGTTTGGAAAAACGTGTTGTAATAGGGCAATTCGCGCATCTGGTCATAGGCAGCTTTGGCCAATTCATCGCGCCCATAGCCAATATTCACACACCACAGCCCGGCCATTCCGTCCAGAAGTTCCACACCCTCGCTGTCAGTCAGGGTCGAACCCTTGGCGCGGGTAATGACGCGCGCGCCTTTAGCGTTCAGATCAGCGCCCTTGGTAAAAGGGTGCAAATGATGTGCAGCGTCAATGGCTTGCAGCTCGTCCGTTGGCAGGTGGTTGAAAAGCACATTCATGGCAGGGCCCCTTTGTTTAAGCGAATCGTTCTGGAAGACAGTGCCAATCATAATCGGCAATTTCAAAGCTATCATATGATCAAATTATCAGCCGTCAATCAGATTTGATCAAATCTGCGGCCAAATCACCGCCAATCATAGGTTTCCCGGACAATGTCAAACCCCTGTTGAATGTCCTGTCTGATCGCCGCTGCGACAGCTTTTGCATCACCGGAATGCAATGCATTGATCGCCTCGTCATGTTGATCGGTCAGATTGCTGGTGCCGTATTTGCCGCTGATAATGCGGTAAAGTGGGCCAAACCGCAGCCATAAGGTTTCAGTGATTGGCATTAAGATGTTGGAGCCCGCATGGCCATAAAGTTCAAAATGAAATCGGTGGTTACCGATCATATAGGCTTTGACGTTGCCCTGATCGATAGCGATATTAACTTCGTCATCAATGGCGCGCAAACTGTCAATTTCCGGCTTTTGCATGCAATTCATGGCCATTTCCGCCAGTTTTGGTTCAATATGCAACCGAGCAAAGCATAATTCGGCAAACCGCGCATTGGTCATTACCGGTACCGTCACCCGGCGGTTGCCCAGAAACTCCAGCGCGCCCTCGGCGGTCAGGCGTCGTATCGCTTCGCGAACTGGCGTCATAGATACACCAAATTCTGCCACCAATCCCTGAATGGTTACCGCTTGGCCAGGGGCCAGATCACCAAACAGGATCTTGTCGCGAATGCGTCGATAGACTGTTTCATGAGCCGGTATCTTGTGAGGGGCAGAAGTCATTGGTAAATCCGTTTCGCGGGCAAAGTCTCGTCACGTAATCCGACCGGGGTTTGTTAGGTGATGGAATTAGTCGATCTAAGCCAGATTAGGATGACATTTAAACAATCACTTCGCGGTTGGCAAATTTGATCAAATTTTGGCCGTTGCAGCGTGGGGCGAAGATCAACGGGATGGTAGGCAGTTTGTGCCGGTAAATGTTTCAGAAAGTCAGGGCTGACTGCGGCCATTAAGTGTTGAAAACTAAATGTTTATCGGATGGGTTAAACGATTTAGTAAGCCTGCCCGGATTAACCTTATCCTTGATTAATCACGTTTTGGTGGTGTGGATGAATAACGGGGCTGCAACCCTTTGCAAAATGATGAAACGAAAAAGCGCTGGGGATTCTCCGGCGCTGATGCAGGCATGCCCGTGTCTTGGCCTTGCTTTGGGTAAAATTACCCGCCAGCTTTTTGATGTGAACGTTGATTTTGAACCGGCAGATGGGGTCGAGTTGTCCTTAAACGCCGTTCTACAGGCCGCGCCTGAACCCGGGTTGTTAGTAGTGATCCAAACGCCGGATGGCCGTAAAGGATTGTTAACCTTGGATGGTATGTTGATTAATGCGCTGGTTGAATTGATGACTGGCGCGTCTGATCGGGCGGTTTACAAGCAAGCCCGTGTGCCAACCTTGATTGATATCGCCTTGTGCAAAGAGTTTTGCACATCTTTACTGGACACTTATCCGGGCGAGCTGGCCAAGGGTGTGGGCCAAGTGGCCCTGCCCAAATTGATGTGGTCGCAATCCGAGGTTGAGGCGGTGAAGCTGGCGTTCATTCTTGAAAACACGCCGATACGGCGAATGTCCGGTCGGGTCAGTTTTCAGGATGGGCTGCGCGGTGGGGAATTGTCGCTGGCCATGCCTGTAGATGTCTGGGCAGCCACAGGATCGATAAAACCCGCACTGCAGGAAGATGGTTGGAAGGCAAAACTTACGGAAAATGTCTTGAATTCCAGGCTACCGTTGCGGGCCAATCTTGAAACCATCGAAATGCCCCTGATTGATGCACTTTCACTGAAATCTGGTGATTTCTTGCAAATATCTGCCTTTGCATTGTCTGATCTGGGCCTTTCATCGCTGGACGGGCAGGTTTTACTGCATGGGCGGCTTGGGCAAGAAAACGGCAAAAAGGCGATTTGCGTAACCCGCAGTGGTGCCGGGTTAATGGGGCCGATGCTGGAATTGCAGCCTTTGAAAAAGAAACTGGACCCTGCGCCGGATGGGTCATCTGAAACTGTGGACATGGCTGGGAATGTTACTGCTCCGGTGTGATCAGCGTAATCTCGCCCGCGTTTTCCAGATCACGAATACCCTGAACCAATGCATTCATCGCCCGGTCGGCATCTTTGGGTTTTACTTCGCCAATGTCGCCAACTTCTTCGGTCAATTGTTCTGACAGGCGTTTGGACAAGTTGGCATAGATGAAATCAACGGTGTCCCTTTCGCTGATTACACCACCTGCTAGGGCGGTGACTATCACCTCATTTTCCACGGCACGCACGACCTTTGGCACGTCCTTGATTTCAATCCGGTCCGGTATATCGCGGAATGTGAACATGGTTTTACGAACCTGATCGGCAAGTTCGGCATCCGTATCTTCAAGACCTGAAAGCAGGCTTTCGCGGGCAAGGCTTGGCGCGAAGTTCAACATTGCCCCAACTCTTTCGACGGGATCGCCGGGCAAAGCCCCCAAATCCTGTGTAGCGTTTGCTGCATCGGTAATCGCCCGGCCAATATTGTTCACCGCTGTGATCCCAATGCGACCAATCTCAAGGGCCGATTGCGCGATTGCCTGGCCCAGTTCCGGCGTCAGTTCAGCCAGAATTTCAGCGGCTTTGACCGCACTAAGTTTTGAGAGAACGATCGCACCGACCCGAGGTGTCTCTTGTGAAATAATACCAACAATGGTGTCTATTTCCATGGCAGCAATGGCAACCCAGGGATCATCCGGTTGATCGATTGTTGGCGTATATGCCAGACGGGCAGTAACGTCTTCGGTGACGAGACCTCCCAAAGTCGCGATCGCCCCCTCAACGCCCGGCTGAAAATAGAGCCCAAACGAGTCGATATCCGTTAGGAAATCCTGAATTACGGTTAGAATGGTTGCTTCGTCAACATAGGTTAATCCTGCCATCGCATGCACCAGGCGCGTGACAAGCCCAGTATCGAGGGTTGCGAAAGGAGATTCACCGGTTGTGCTGTGTAACAAGCGCACAATGATTGCTGCTTTTTGGTCCCGGTTCGGGCCTTTCCGGCTGTTTTTGTGGTCACCAATGGGCGCTTGCGTGGTTGCGGCAATAGCACGTTCCAGCACATCTGGTTTCGCCGATTGAAATGGCCTGGTCGCGGGCGGGGCTGATAAAACCCCATCCAAACTATTTGCGGTCGCAAGTTCCCCTGCCATGATTTCCCCAATTCACTTGTCACCCGAGATTAGAAAACCACAGCCTGTTTAACATTGTCTTACCGGTGGAAGCTGCCTTCGCGCGTAATTTGGTTGCAGCCCCAATTACGGGGTGCAAAACTGTGAACAAATGGAACAGTTTAACAAAAAGCACACATTCGGACCCGCGCAACTGCTGGCTGCGGGTGATATGGGGATACTGGTCGAATTTGGTAGCATCTATGACCCGGCAATCAATAACGCCGTGTTGGTGGGATCCCCGGGTACCGAGCTCGA